>Ga0316204_10000139_pt1 | contig 303562 bp, 280 predicted proteins | sample 6monrhotite_MG_2_FD_205661 | JGI IMG/M metagenome (GOLD analysis project Ga0316204, IMG submission 205661) | Microbial mat bacterial communities from mineral coupon in-situ incubated in ocean water Damariscotta River, Maine, United States -... | ecosystem: Environmental > Aquatic > Marine >... | reverse complement strand
CTATATCGATAATGCAGACACTTCGACTCCGCTCAGTGAACTTAATTTTTTAGAAAAGAACCGCACTCCCACTCCAAGCCGGCTGAGCGCAGTCGAAGCCTTACGAACTCCAACTATATCGATAATGCAGACACTTCGACTCCGCTCAGTGAACTTAATTTTTTAGAAAAGAACCGCACTCCCACTCCAAGCCGGCTGAGCGCAGTCGAAGCCTTACGAACTCCAACTATATCGATAATGTAGACACTTCGACTACGCTCAGTGAGCTTTATTTTTTGGAGCCCTTTAGTCGTCGGATTTGATCACCATAATGAGATTCATTTTGACAATTTGCAGCCTTTTTTAGACGATTGAAATCCGAGTTAATGAGTGCCTGTTTCTTTTTCTTACTCCAACCTTGGAGTTGCTTCTCTCGATAAAAAGCTTCATCTATACGTTCGAATTCTTCTAGATACACAAGAGTGATTGGAAGTCTATGTTTTGTGTAACTTGCACCTAAACCAGACCGGTGTTGCCAGACTCGTAGGTCTATATTTTTGGTGCTTCCTATATAGTAGCTTTGGTCACTACAAAGAAGTATATAAGTGAATCCTTTCATGATGGTTTCCTTTCATTGCCGAAAACGTCCTGTTTAAAGTTAGGATAACACAATAGAGGATTTTACATCTAGGAGGCAACACTTCGACTCCGCTCAGTGTGCTTTTAGTTTTAGAAAAAAAACCTGCATTCCTTGCAAGCCGGCTGAGCGCAGTCGAAGCCTTACGTTCTTCACCCACACCCATAAGGCTGACATTTCGACTCCGTAGTTCGACTCCGCTCACCACAGCGCTCAATGGACTTTTATTTTTTTGAAAACAAAATCCTGCACTTCTTGCAAGCCGGCTGAGCGCAGTCGAAGCCTTACGATCTTCAACCACACCCATAAGGCTGACATTTCGACTCCGTAGTTCGACTCCGCTCACCACAGCGCTCAATGGACTTTTACTTTTTAAAAACAAAAGCTAGAAATTTACAGAAACTTGCAGGCTTAATTCAGTTCCAACTGTTTCTGTTAGTATATCAACGTCTTCTTGCTCAATCGTTTTATCTTCACCTAACAAATTTTTCACTTGGAATTTTAAAGTGGTATCGTAGGTCGGATACCAAGTGTAAATGAAATCCAATGAATGAAAAGAGTTCTCTTCCGCATCTTCAAAACCGCTCACACCAGGTACGATTATTCGAGGACCGAACACGTTGTAAACCAAGGTAGCTGCATGTTCGTTATTTAATGCGTCCCAACCCATTTGTAGGTTAACTACCCACTCTGAATGACCGATTAATCGACGAGTGTTATTGGTAATTACCGAGGTAACACTCTGATCGGTATTCAAAGCTTCTTTTAATTGGTCTTCAAATAAACAGTTAGCAGCACCAACAGAAGAACAAATATTCACTTCAGAATCACTATAAGTAAAGTTACCAGTAACAAAATAGTTGGCCATATCGTCACTGATAAACGAAAGATCTTTTAAGAACTCAACTTCTACCCCATATAGCTGCCCGTCGGTGGCGTTAGCCGTCAACAGTTGAGGCGCCCCTTCAGTGGCACTCGGTAATTCAATTTGCTCAATCGGATTGGTGATATCTTTCCAGAAAAACGCTACAGAGACATTTTCACCAGTTTCTAAATACCACTCCCAACGGAAGTCAATGTTGTCGACTGCAGAACTTTTAAGAGACGTTGAACCTCTGACTAAGAACTCGGTTAAAGGATCGATATAGAAGCTAGTAGAGATGTCTCGGAAATCTGGACGAATCGTGGTTTCGCTATAATTAAATCGAAATTGCATCTCACTATCAAAAATATAAGTCGCTGCGAGGGAAGGAAACAACTCATCTTCTAGCAACGGTAATTCTGAAATTGAATCAGTATCGCCAGCAAAAAAGTCTGAATGAGGCTGAAAAGGGATGGAGACTTGTCTAAAATCTTCATATCTAACGCCACCAGTCACTCGCCAGTTTTTGTTCAAATCAAAATCAGCCATAAAGTAATAAGCATCAATTAAAGTAGCAGCTTTGTATTTATCACCGTTTGAAGTCGCGTCATCCAAACGAATGTTATAATCACTTTGCGACAAATTATTATCTGACATGATTTGTGAAAAATCGTCGCCAGCTAGATATTGCGATGGGATCGAAAATGTTTGAAGTACGATTCCGATACTTTCGGCATCACGATTTTTTTCAACAAAATCAGCGCCTGCTTTTAACTCAACGCTCCACGAATCGTTATAAATCGGCATGGAAAGATTAAAGCCATAGTTCTCAACATCATCTTCCAAGAATTGAAAACCATAAGTCGTATTGATATCTCTAGCCAGCTGAGAACTAGAAACACCACCAACGCGGTCGATTCTAAACGTGGTTTCAAATGCTCCAGGAGCATCTCTCTCTGTTTTACTTTTAGACACATACCAATCAGCGCCTAGATTAAACCAGTCTGGAAAGTTATGACGACCTTTTAGCTGGTGAGAAATCAATTCCCTTTCTTCATAAAGTACATCAACTTTGCGACGAGATTCGTCTGGCTCATTAATGGTGTTGGTGTTTTCGAATTGTCGATTTCTCAATCGATCTTTAGTATCACTAAGAAATATGTTATTCAGTTCCAAATGATGATCTTGATTAAAGTCATAACCAAGATTTAACATCCCACTCCATTTTATTTGATGTTCGGTAGACTGGCCGTCAGCAAACTCATTAATTCTAATTTCGCCACCGGATTTCGCTAGGTTGTTAATATTTCTTTCTTCACTAACATTCCATTCGTTTTTGTAGGACAGACTCGCCAAAAAGCCAATTCGAGAATTACTGCCAAAGTCAATTTTGTCACCATAGGTTAGATCAAATCCGTAGTCAGGGTCGATTGACTGTTCTTGCGCATCAATGTCTCTGTTTAATGAGCTAACAATCGCAACAGATTCTTGGGTAGATAATCCATTGAGTCCATCTCCATTAAGAGTAGAACTTAGTAAAGACGATAATTCTCTAGTTCCATCATCGCTGCCAAAGTTATCGTCGCTACCACCAGCATACCAAGCAGAGTCATCGTTATCGAAATTAAATCCTAATTTACCACCGACTTTAAAAACTCTTTCGCTTGGGATGGATTTAGTTCGAATATCAACATTTCCTCCAGCAAAATGAGCGGGAAGGGCTGGCGAATAAGATTTCTGAACATTTAAGCTTTCGATTATGCCTGATGGAAATAAATCAAGTGGCAATACCGAACGAGTCGGATCTGGACTCGGGACGGTAGCGCCATTTAGCAAGGTGCTTGAATATCGCTCACCTAGTCCACGGATGTATATGTATTTTCCATCAACCAGGGTTAAGCCTGTGACACGTCTAAGTGCAGAGGCAGCATCACTATCACCCGTTCGTGAGATTTGTTCCGCACCTAAAATATCGGCAACGAAGGCTTGGTCTTTTCGTTCATCTAATACTGCCTGGGCACTTCCTTGAAGTCGGCTTCCAGTAACCACTACTTCTTCTAACTCAGTTTCTTGATTTTCTTCCTCGGCAACCACCGAAAGCGGTGCGAGACTAGTTAACAGAGCGAAGCTGACTGCCGTCGCTGTTTTTTTAACTAGATATTTATTGTGTAATCTATTCATTACTTACTCCAACAAAATTGTTGCTTTTTTGTTTCATTTCTCGCGCTAAGGGGTTTGAAAAATCGAAGAATCTATCAACTCAAGATTACTCCTGCCGCGATGAACTTTTGATTCAATTAATATTCTTTTCTATCTAATTTAAATAAAGGGAAATAAGATCTTCGATCCTATTTCCCTCATAGTCTGGATTTATGATTAGTCGTCTAGACCAACCGTTACCCAGCCAGCAGTCCAATCGTTGTCTTCACCAACCGCACCGATAAAGTCTGGGCTATCAAACCAACTGTCAATGCTATTCATATCAGCAGCCGCTGCAGAAGTTGCAGTCTCGTATCCAGTGATAACATCAGCCATTGTTGCTTCGACACTGTTACCTGTTTGTGCCAAGAACCAGTCTTCAGTCGTCGTTGTTGCTGTTGCGTTACCTTTGAAGTTTTCGCCGTTTTCGCAAGCAACTACACTGTTTTGCATGATAAGTGCACCAGACTCTGCGTTCGCTTGAGTTTCTGGGAAGCTATCAACTTCCAAACACTCTCCCATGCCTGCAGGTCCAGTGATTAGCACGTTGTATAATTCGCCAGCAGTTCCGTGTCTTAATAAAACGCCTTCTGAATCTTCATTAGCTGCACCAATAATGGTGAAGTTAGCGATAACAGGAGTCGTTAGCGGAGTAGCCGCTGGCGCTTCTTCACCGTTGTCAGCTTCAATTCCACGATTAACAAAAGCTGCATCATGTTTGATTAATACGTACTGAGCTCGGCCAGTCCAACCAAATGACCAGTCGAAAGAGTCATCGCCGTTAGCAGTCAACACTAAATGTCTAACGTCTACGGTACCGCCAAAGAACTCGACACCATCATCTAAATTCATATGAACTTGGATGTAGTCAACATTTGTCTCGCTTCCAACACCCGCGAATGAAATTCCGTTTAGCTCATCACCTGAACCAAGTGCTTTACCTGCGTACTTAACAACCACATAACGTAGCGTTCCAGAATTATCTTCAGCGTTGTCGCCACCGTACAATCCAGCGTCACCTTCTGCACTAATTCCACAGTTAGCTAACTCAGTTGCATCAGCAATGTCATCACCATTTCCATCACAAAGATTAGATGGCGCATTACCTAACAAGACTAACCCGCCCCATTGTCCGACAGCCGTTGCTTGACCTGTCACATCTTGAACCGAAGTCATGATGATTGGAGACGATGCGCTACCTAACGCTTCAATTTTTGAACCACGGCGAGCGACTAAGAAGTCATCACCCGTTTCGCCAATTAGGGTTGTTCCTGGCTCGATATATAGAGTGGCGCTATTTGCGTTGTCCTCACCAACCGCTGTACGACCTTTTAACACCCAATGCTTGTCATTAGTTAGAACCACATCGGATGTAAACACGACGTCAGCATCTAACTTATAAACGGGCTTATCAGTAATTGCAGCAAACTCTCCAGAGGCATCGGTCGCTAGACCTTGCGCATCAGCAGAAGTGATATCGGTAGGGATACCTGTGTTAACACCAACAGTCCAACCTTCCATCCAGTTACTTTCGCCATCGAAAGCACCGATGTAATCAGTTGAGCGGAACCAAGAGTCGCTATAGGCATCTGCTGCGTCCACACCAGCTCCTAGTAAAGGAGAACCAGATTGAGGAGTAAATCCATCAGCTAATAAAACTAAGGCTTCTGAGTTATCAAATGCACTGTTACCAGTTTGACCTAAGAACCAATCTTCAGTGGTAGTCGCGTCAGTCGCATTGCCTTTGAAGTTCTCACCATTTTCACAAGCTACGATAGAATGAGTCATGATTAATGAACCGTTCTCAGCGTTGGCTCGCGTTTCTGGGAAGCTATCAACTTCTAGGCACTCGCCCATGCCTGCAGGACCAGTAATAACAAAGTTGTGTAACCTTCCTGCCGTTCCGTGACGAAGTAGGACACCTTCAGAATCACTGCCCGGAGCGTTAGCACCACGAATGGTTACATTACTTACGATAGGGTTAGTTAAAGGAGTCGCAGCTGGAAACTCTTCGCCGTTGTCGGCTTCGAAACCGCGATTGGCTTGTGTGTCGTTGTGCTGTACATAGATGAATTGAGCGCGACCAGTCCAACCAAATGACCAATCAAAGCTATCGTCACCATTTCCGGTTAAAACAACGTGGCTAACATCAACACTTCCGCCAAAAAACTCAACACCGTCGTCAAGATTTTCGTGAACTTGAATGTAATCAACAGTCGTTCCACTACCAACACCCGCAAATGAAATACCATTTAGCTCATCACCTGAACCAAGTGCTTTACCTGCTTGTTTAACCACTACAAACTTAAGTGTTCCAGAGTCGTCTTCAGAATTGTTACCGCCATAAAGTCCAGCGTCACCTTCAGCGTTGATACTACATCCAGCTAGTTCGTCAGCATCGGCTATGTTGTCACCATTTGCATCGCACAAATTTGAAGGCGCGTTACCTAAGAGAACTAATCCACCCCATTGGCCGATAGCAGTTTCTTCACCAATCATATCTTGGATAGAAGTCATTACAATAGGAGCACCGCGGCTACCAACAGCTTCGATTTTAGAATCACGACGAACCACTAAGAAGTCATCACCCGATTCTCCAATCAAAGTGGTACCTTGTTGGATATATAGAGTGGCACTGTTGGCTCGATCATTACCGACAGCCGTTCGGCCATTTAGAATCCAATGAGCATCGTTAGTCAGGGTCACATCAGAAGTAAACGTGGTGCCATTGCCCAAACGATAAACTGGCTTGTCAGTAATTTCTGGAAACTCGCTAGAAACGTTTGAAGCTAAACCTTGTTGAAGTGCATTTTGAATGTTAGCAGGGAAACCGCCTTTGACACCCACTGCCCACCCTTCGGTCCAATCATTAGTTCCATCGAACGCGCCCACATAATCAACACTATCAAAGAAACTATCAACTGCAGAAACATCTAGTCCTGCTCCTAGAAGTGGTGAACTACTAGTGGGCATATAACCATTCACTTCCATTTGTACTGATGAAGAATCAGCAAATGCAAGGTTCCCTGTTTGGCCTAAGAACCAATCTTCTGTGGTCAATGTATCAGTGGCATTCCCTTTAAAATTTTCACCATTATCACAAGCGATCACAGAATGCGTCATGGTCAACTCTCCACTTTCGGCATTCGCTCGAGTTTCTGGAAAGCTATCTACTTCTAAACATTCGCCCATTCCAGTTGGACCTGTTACGACGATATTGTGAAGGTTACCTGCTGTTCCATGACGAAGTAGAACACCTTCTGAATTTGCATCAGGAACATTGCCACCAACAATAGTGAAATTTGAAATAATTGGCTTTGTTAATGGAGTTGCTGCTGGAAATTCTTCGCCGTTGTCTGCTTCTATAGCACGATTTCCAGCGGTATCATTTGCTTGCACATAAACGTATTGAGCTTTACCTGTCCAACCGAATGACCAATCAAATGCGTCATCACCATTACCAGTTAACACAACATGTTTAACGTTGACCGCGCCACCAAAAAATTCGACGCCATCGTCTAAGTTTTCATGTACTTGGATATAGTCAACATTAGTACCACTACCAACGCCAGCAAAAGAAATACCGTTTAGTTCATCACCTGAACCTAACGCTTTACCCGCTTGTTTTACGATAACGTATTCGAGAGAACCAGAATTATCAGTGATATCGTCACCACCATATAATCCTGCATCACCCTCTGCACTAATACTACAGTTAGCTAACTCAGTCGCATCGGCAACATCGTCGCCATTTGCATCACATAAATTTGCCGGAGCATTACCTAAAAGAACCAAACCGCCCCATTGACCTATAGCCGTTTCTCCACCAGTGACATCTTCAAGTGACGTCATAGTAATTGGTGAAGATTGGTTACCATTAGCTTGAATAGTTGAGTCTCGGCGAACAACTAAAAAGTCATCGCCTGAACGACCGATAACAGTCGTTCCAGCATCTATAGTTAGTTCTGCTGAGCTTGCTCTATCTTCACCTACCGCTACACGACCACTTAGAACCCAAAGTGCGTCATTTGTGAAAGTCGCATCAGCTGTTAGCGTTCCAGTCACTTCACAAACATTGTCGAAGCTACCAATTGCATCAATCTTTGTTGCAAAACTAGGACAGGTAAATCCTGTCACTGGCGGTTGTTCTATAGGTGGTTGAACGACTTCATCGCCTTCAACAATTGAAATATCTCCACCGCCACAACCTGTGAGTGCTAAAACACCCGCGACTGCACTAACAGAGATTAGTTGGTTAAATTTCATAGTTTACTCCACTCGGATAACAATTTGTTTTATTAAGATCGGTTACAGAATAGGCCGAGTAGATTTCAGAAAAATGACAACTTGTGACAGTTAAATGACATTCTAAAAATTGAGATATTTGAGTGGTGACGCTCTATTCTTAGGAATTCTCTAGCACTAGTAATTCCACATAACTGGATTTAGCAGAGAATTATTAACAAATTCTTACGAGTTTATTTCTTATTAATTTCAAATGTTTAGAGCGATTCTTACGGATCACAACGTTAAAAACTAATTTATTAGTTGATAGCTAAAGTTTCATCTTATACACTTAAAAACTAAATAATTAGTAGGACTTAAACGATGGCTAGAAAACCCTCGTCACAATTGACCGATAGCGAACAAAATATCATGCGAATACTCTGGGATAGGGGAGAGGCCTCGGTTAGAGAGATCACCGATATTTTGTCGCAAGATAAAAAAACGGCTTACACCACGGTGCAAACCATGTGCAAGATTTTGGCTGACAAAGGTTACGCCGACTTCCACAAACAAGGCAAAGCGTTTATCTACACTCCCAAAATTACTCAAAAGGATGCTAGGCAGGGTGCGCTTACCAGCATGCTTAATAAATTCTTTGGAGGTTCGCCCGAAGTGCTGGCTCAACATCTACTGCAAGAGACTGATATTGATTTAAGCGATTTGGAAGAGTTACAAAATAAAATAAACCGAGCGGATGATTAGTTGAAATGGAATTCTATTTTAGAGGACTAACCAAATTATGATTGCTGAATTCACGGTATTTGCCACATTAGCGTTCCACCATCTTTTGATCGGTGGCATTTTGCTAGCGATACTAAATATTACTTTCTTAATAGTAAAAATTTCACCTGAGATGAGAAGTTGGTTATGGATTACAGCCTTTCTAATGGCAACAGTCATTCCGCTAACTTTAGTTGAAGAACCAAGCCATCGCAATGCCTCAGCCACACCACTGAAAATCACCAAAGTAAGCGCTAATACTAGTCCAGAAACGATTGTTATTAAACAAACGGCGAAACCTAATGAAAAGCTTAATCAGTGGCATGCACCGGCAGAATTTGTTTTTAAGATCTCTTGGTTACTTAGGTTGTTTTTATTGGTTTGGATTGTTGGTAGTTTATGGCGAGCAATTAATCTATATAAAGCGCATCGACAAACAAAGCGGATCGCTGAATCTTGCAGAGAGTCAAAAGCGTTAACCGCTTTGGCTAATCAGTATCAATTAACTTTAAGCGAGTCAGATCAATTAACAACACCATCAGTTGTTGGAGTCCTTTCACCCAAAATTATGATTCCAGCTAGTTTCGTCGAGAATTTTTCTCTTGAACAACTTGCTCCGATTGTTTTACATGAACAGGCGCATATTGAACGAAAGGACACCTGGTTTTCGTTATTACAAGAGTTTATCGCTGTTGTTTTTTGGTGGAGCCCGGTGATACGAATACTAAATAAACAGATCCATATTGACCGTGAATTGGCTTGCGATCTAAGAGCAGCGAAACAATTAAGTAACAAACAGTATGCACAGTCTTTAGTCGATTGTGCGCGAATTATGGTAACTCAAAATAGGAGTGTCTTAGCCATGGGTTTATTCAGCCAAAAGAAGGAACTGACTCATCGAATCGAACAAGTATTAAAAAATAAGAAAATTATGCAACCAAGCTTATTAGCCATTGTTGGTGTTTGTTTCAGTTTATCCATTGCAACCATTAGTGCCACTCAACAATTCTCTCCAAAAGTCAGTTTAGTGGAAGCAAAATCAGATGCTAGGCATTACTCAATTCTCCCCTCTAGAGATGGAAAGCGGTTAATTGAAGCTGTTATGCAAAATAACATCGAAGAGATTAGCCGATTGCAAAGCGAAGGAGTTGATATTGATACCCCAGCCATCGGCGATGGCACAGCTTTGATTATTGCTGTTAAACGTAAAAACCAAACCATGGTAAAAGCTTTAATCGAATTAGGGGCGAATGTTAATCAATCTTCTCGCGGCGACGCCAACCCTTTAATTACTGCCGCAATGGTTAATGATATTGAAATCGCTCAACTGTTGCTCCAACAGGGTGCAGATGTTAACGGCATCGTACCTTACGATGAAACTCCATTGATTAATGCGACTCGTCGTGGCTTTTTGGAGATGACTCAATTCTTAGTCGCCAATGGGGCTGACGTTAATCTTGCAGTAAACACTGGAGTTTTAGATGGATCTAAAATTCGTTCTCCTTTGAACATGGCGAGAACTGCCGAAGTTCGAGAATTTCTCATTGAACAGGGTGCCATCGAATAAGTAGCAAACTATTAACTGCTTAGAAAATACTAAGCCGAACGAAAAAAAACTAATTTCTAATGCCGAAATATTAAGCTTGGATCTATTCGAGCGGCTACACTTCGGCCTAAAAAAGGATAACAGGATGCACAATACGATAATAAATAAGCGATTGGAGAGGTTTATATGATATTTAATACACCGATCTTTTTCTGGTTCTTTTTAATCTTTATGATTTTCTACGGACTAGTGTTTGTTAAACAAAAAGCTAAAGTCTACTTGGTAATTGTTGCCAGTTTAGTTTTTTATGGTGCGTGGAACTACGCTTTTATTCCGCTTCTGGTGGGCAGCGCGGTTGCTGATTATTTTATCGCTCAAGCAATTGGTAATAGTGATAGCCAACAACATAAAAAGCGATGGGTCACACTCTCTCTGGTGATTAACCTTGGAATATTGGCAACCTTTAAATATGCCGATTTTGTGCTAGTGTCGGTTGCCGATTTACTTTCAGTGTTTGGCTATCATGCTTCAATTGATACCTTAGGCTGGGTGCTACCAGTTGGCATATCCTTTTACACCTTTCAAAGTTTAAGCTATACCATCGATGTTTATCGTGGTGATATGAAGCCGAGAAAAGGCCTATTGGAGTTTGTAGCAGCACTATCTTTCTTCCCACAGTTAGTTGCTGGACCAATTTTAAGAGCAAGACACATCTTGCCTCAAATGCACGCGATATCACTGCCTAAATGGGATGCGGTTAAACATGGTTTTTTATTGATCACTGTAGGGTTACTTAAAAAGACTGGTGCGGACTTACTCGCTATCCCTGCCCAAAAAGCGTTTGAAGCACACGAGAATTTGAGCACCTTGGAAATTTGGACTGGGGTTCTTGCATTTGCTGGGCAAATCTATGGTGACTTTTCAGGTTACACAGACATGGCCATTGGTATCGCCTTGTTACTAGGTTTTAGCATTCCACTCAATTTTAGAGTGCCCTATTTTGCTGTTTCACCGGTCGACTTTTGGAGACGCTGGCACATATCCCTGTCGAGCTGGTTAAAAGATTACCTTTATATTTCTCTCGGCGGTAATAGAAACAATCATCGAACAAGAAACGTTTTTATTACCATGCTTCTCGGCGGCTTATGGCACGGCGCCGCTTGGACCTTTGTCGCTTGGGGTGCGTTTCACGGTTTAATCATTACCTTAACTCATTATCTTGCGGGCCTAAAAGTATTTGCGGCGTTTAATAGCGGTAACAATAAATTAATCACTATGGTTAAGTGGGCAGCAACTTTTTATCTAATATTGATTGGCTGGGTGTTCTTTAGAGCCACCGATATTACCAGCGCAATTGAGATACTATCCGCCATGCATAGTTTTACCAATGACGCAGAATTAGGACGGCATGCCATGGCCATTTTCATCATGACCAGTGTTTGGGTTTTATTGGTTCATATTATGGATTTCTATGTCATCAAAGGTGCAGATAAGTTAGAGAAAAAACCTTGGTTGTTTTGGTTTCTTATCATATTAATTCAATCAATATGCATCATGGTAGGGGAACCTAGTAATGAATTCATCTACTTCCAATTTTAGTCACAGGAGCAATCACAATGAATGAACGAATGATATATGCAAAAATCCTATTCGCCATCACATTATGTGCTGGTGTGACCGTAGCCATTATGCAGGGATTTATAGCAATTGCAGATGCCAAAAATCAAGGCGTATTTGCACGAACCTCTCTGGCAAGAGAAGCGTTGCCTCAAATTGTCAAAGAACCTCATGATCTAGTGATCTTTTATGGATCATCAATGACCAGAGCGGGATTCTCTCCAAGACTTTTTGATAGAAAGCTCAATGAAATGGGTAAAAACGTCAAGTCTTTTAACTATGGATTCGGTGGACTAAATCCCTATTTTCAAGATTTTTTATCACGGCGAATTAAAGATGAGTTTGTTGCCAATGATAAAAAACTAAAACTAGCAATGATTGAGTTTAATCCGTTTCAAACCACTCAAACACGATGGCAAGGTGCGAAGCCAGTGGTTGACTCCTTTTTGTCGATGCTGGCGAGTGATGCAGAGTTGTTTGAAATTGCCAAGCAAGATATTACTCGTGGTACTTTATTGTTCAACATACGCTACATACGAAATAATATATCTTCTGAAATTATTACCAGTTCCTTTGGGAGAGGAATATTTCCTCCCTATCGGTGGCGACAATTTGAAGATACAGAAGAAGTACAACAAGCTCGTCGGGAAATTGGTAGAAAGTTAGGTGAATTTTTTGAAAAGGATTATCCCGACTTAAACTACCAAGACTGGATGTATGAGTGGCAGGGGGCTGGTACTATTCCTGAAGAACGTTCGGAAGAGACATTAACGGCATTCGAAGAGTATTACGATTTAAACCAAACCGATGCTCAAATGAAGAATGATCGCTTAAGTCGAATTAGAAGTGCGGATATTGAAGAACTGAATTTTGAGCCGTTGTTAGTAGAAAGCTTTATTCAGATTGTTAAGAACTTCCAGCAATTTTCTGACAAGGTTGAAGTCATTATGTTACCGAGAAACACCAAGTGGATTACTAATACTCCAGAAGGGAAGAAACGATTAGCTGATGCGGTCAAGCAAATTGAGCAAGCCACCGGAATTACAATTAGAGACCATCAGCATTTGGATATTATTGATCCGACGATGTTTAGTGATACGACTCATTTGGCGAGATATCGGGGAGATGTTCCTTATACAGAGTATTTGGTTGAGCAGTATGCGAATGATTTATAATCGTTTTGTAGCTTGCGGGTGATGCTGGAACCCCAACGATTTCGGTTGGGGACAAAAATTGTTTTGACGCGTTTGTTTGGAGGGGGATTTATCAACGTTGGTTCGAATGTGTTGAGCGTTATTTGTTGGGGTTATCACCTCCAACCTACGCGAGTGATTTTTTACCCAACATACCGCGATTGAAAATTACGTGCGAGTCGCAAGTAAATTATCGAGTGCACCTTCTGGTTAAATTTAGTCCTCATTGTGCCAGCTTTTGAAGCAATGAGGGCACTGCTTAGCCAAGCTCGTTCTAAGAGGCTTGCTACAATAAGGACACGGTATTCCAGGATATTCAGGTGTTGGCTTCCCAGCATGTAATACCCAGATCTTTGCCCATCGCTGATTGCAGCCAACTAGCGACTGTAATTCTCTCATTGCCATAATATTTTGTTGTTCTCTTATCAGTTTCCTTATTCTAGATTCTGTTTCTTCATCAAGTTCATCGAAAAGGGGAATCCATGTTTTGCATTTTCCACAATAAAGACCTTTAGTCGGAAATTCTCCATCCCCGATATTTCCAAGCTCTTTACTATTGTACGAATTGTTCATGATTTATTTAACGCTCAACACTGAAAACATCGCGATTTTTACGCTGCTTTTCAGCAGTTTCTTGTTAAGTTTCATTTGTTTCTACAACGTTAAAGACTACCATCGAACCACGAATATCCGCAGTAGCACAATATACTTTATTCATTCCTTGGAGTAGTGCCAGACCATCATTTTCGATTTGAGATATTATCGATGATTTGTCGGCTGAAACTAAACCCGAAATTTCAGAGAGGTTGTACGCTCTTATTGCTGAGACTGCACCCTCTGTCGGGTTCATTCCAACACCTTGCGATATATAAGTTCCGCCTTTGTAATCCATTATTATCGTGTAGAGCAAGTCCTAGTTCCTTCGAAAAGATTTATTGACAGTCACTATAAAGCCGCCCAACATACCGCGATCTTATGTATGGCAAAGAAAGACCTGTCCCCATTGATTCTCACCTGCTGGTTAAATTTAGTCCTCATTGTGCCAGCTTTTGAAGCAATGAGGGCACTGCTTAGCCAAGCTCGTTCTAAGAGGCTTGCTACAATAAGGACACGGTATTCCAGGATATTCAGGTGTTGGCTTCCCTGCATGTAATACCCAAATCTTTGCCCATCGCTGATTGCAGCCAACTAGCGACTGTAATTCTCTCATTGCCATAATATTTTGTTGTTCTCTTATCAGTTTCCTTATTCTGGATTCTGTTTCTTCATCAAGTTCATCGAAAAGGGGAATCCATGTTTTGCATTTTCCACAATAAAGACCTTTAGTCGGAAATTCTCCATCCCCGATATTTCCAAGCTCTATACTATTGTACGAATTGTTCATGATTTATTTAACGCTGCGTTCACCGGCTTGTCCGGTGCAACGCTTTGTTTGGGGCATTTAAACCCCATTCCTTGCTGATTTAATGTCGAGAAGATTTATCTGTTTTATCTTATCTTTATAAATGACAATTGTAAGCCTTGCTGGATACTTAAATCGCATTTCACTAATACGAAATGTCCACAACATGATTTTCAACAGGTCTTCATCGCTAATAGTTTTGTGTCCCTTTATTCGAGTTATACCCGATCCAAATATGGGAGTCGACACACTTTGCTGTGCGTATACGTTATTTACCTTATCCCAAAAGTTTATTAAAAACTCAAGGTACTCAGGCATCGTAATTTCCGCCTTATTGCTTTCATCGAACTTTGTAAATGCAGCCAATAGATAGTTTTCATAGACACAAACAGTACCAATTTGATGACGAACTTTCTTTCCTGATTTTCTCTCGATGTTGCTTTCAAGTTTTTCGCTAGCGTCAAAAGCATAATCATCAATGTAGCGATCTAGCTCTTCTATTGGTACATCAAGATGATTTTTGATAAATATGCCATTTAGCGAACTCTCAGCGATTATTTTATTATCTACTTGAGTATCAAAATATTCGTTAAAGGCGATTACCTTTAATCCTGGCTCTAAAAATATATCACCAACTTTTATCGTTACTTCACTTCCTTCAACATCAATATCAATTTTATTCAGATTGTTAGACCATACCCAAATAATTAGATAGATTACTAACAATGCCCCTATAAAAATCCATCCATAAGTGGCTTTACATTCTTCTGGTATATCAACAAACAGAACAACTAATGACAGAGTTGCGCTTATCCCTGAGGTGATTTTTAAAAAACTATCAATCACCCTTCTATCAAACAGGCTAACCTTGGTCATAGTTTATACCAATAGAAATCAGCTGCCGTCTTCGTTGCCAACATGAAGTCACTATCTTTTAAAGCGGCCTCTATAATTACTTTTTTCATTGGAATATGGAGAGTAGGAACTTTGTTCATCGAATCTCTGAAGATAGGTAATTTGTTCCATAGATTTTTTACTGACTGCTTCAAAGAGCCATTCAGCAGAAGACTTTCTTTCGAGTCATAATCTGGATAAATAACAATAACAGGAAGTCCTTGATTATTGATTCCATAATCAATTTCTTCTCGTAATGCTCTTGAGCTAACTGTATTAGAGCTTAAAAATAGGACAATATTTTTTGAGCTTCTAAGGCGTTCTCTCAGTCTTGGTTTTAACGTGGTTTCCCAAGCGCTATTGTCACGGACGTTGTATGTTTTGCCATGAGAATCATTAAAAGGAAATGATGCGTCTTTCCCTTTCCATGCTCGTAACATGTTGTAGTAACAAAAATCTTTTGTAGCATTTGCACCTAGTGCGCTTGCGTTAAACGGCTCTGCAACGTAAAAGGCTGCATAATTTCCATTTCTATATGCCATATTTCCTCCAAGGAATTAATAATTTTGATAAGTGCCTAGTATGACATCTAGCCCCTAACAGTTTATTTCTGCGCGCCAAACGCAGTATCTTATTTCGCAACGGCGAAAACACTAAAAGTCAATTTAACCAGAATCATCTTTGATTACAAGAGATTATAAAAACTCGCTTTTGACGGATTAAGATTTGCCGGTTTGAGCCCTCGCAACGGCAGCACTTAGCGACAAATTCTCGCATTGAGATAACGCAGGCTAATCAACTACTTAACTCTCGCTAATGACTGTTGCCCGGACTCGCGCGCAATAACCTATATATGTAGTCCAAAAAAAAGTACGTACTAATTTAAAGACATACTAATCAGAAACTTCAACCACGTAAGTATCAATCATCTCTTCAACAGCCTCTGCACAAACACCACAAAAATCCTTAGTTCGAGTAAACATCACACAATTCATCGACGAACGATAATATCCCTGCGATTGATAATTAGCCCCTTCAAACGCACCAACCACTTGATGATTTTTGTGTTTAGAAAATATGCCTTCAACAATGCGTTGGTTTTTAACAAACAACTGATTCATTTCTGATTCTGGTTTATTATCCGCGCGAAGCTTGGCTCTAACCTTTTGGTATTTTAGTGAATGTTGCTCAAATTCATCTTTGGGCCATTCGGTAGGTAGAGGAGTATTTTCACTCACCAAATGTTTCCATTTTAGATTTTTTGGATCGAGTAGTGCGGTTACATTTGGCTCATAAGGTTCAACGATTTTAGACGATGCTTGATAAGCGACTGAGCTGGTATAGTACTCATCGGCTAACCCTGCGAAATGATGCCCAAACTCATGAACAAACAGATACTCCGCCCAATCGCTATTGGCCGCAGCAGTAGAATAAAGTCCATAAATTCCACCACCACCGTACGTCTCACTATTAGTAATGATAATCACCGCGTCATAAGGCGCAGACGAAGCGACTTGACGCCAATTTTTATTGTCATAGGTTAAGACGTAGCGTTCCGACCGAAATGCGTCGTAGGTTGCTCCCAAGGGTGAATCGATATACTTGCCCGATGATGGTCTTGAAACGCCGCTTTGTATGGCATTAGGCGCAATAGCCCAAACGTTGATGTCTTTTCTGCGTTTACTAAACGGATAGCTAGTTAGGAAATACTCACTGAGTTCACGCGCTTTCTTCTCAAAAGCCGGTTGCTCTTCCACGGTATAACCATCACCCAAAATTAGCAGATCAACTTTTTTAGCTGGATCACCATTTTTCTCGATTGCGATCACTTGCTGTTTATAATTAGCTTGCTCTCTGTGATTCATGTAATCATCGGCATTTAATTCTGTTTGCCAAATGAGTACAAATTGATTATTTTCATCACGTTTTTTTAGATTGAGTGCAAACTTCCCTTTGGGTTTGGGGAATCTAACCGACTCATGAAAAGTGCGTTTCATTTTAGAGGCTTCGGCAGTTGTCTCCCATTCACCATAAATGCTAGAAAAACTTCTCGAGTAGACTATTTTCTCTTGTTGAGTGATTTCAAAAAGGTATTTGCCTCTTAACAGCTTGTCTTCTGGCTGATTAATATTGCCCGGCCATTCCAAGGGCTCAATAATCAGCTGGTCAATACTAAACACTTCCGAGTCTGCACTACCGGTATGAAAATAGTCTAAGCGCATTGTTTTTTCTGCCAGAAGCAACTGACTATAAAAACCTACGACTAAAAAGGTGGTTACTAACAACTTAATTGAATTCATAATATCCTTACTAGATCATATCGTTTGTTTAGTTTATTCCTAAGCGCCCCGCACAGGATCTAATTTCGCAACGGCGAAAATGAGGCACGTTATTCGCGTCGTACCCAATACTTGGTCAGACATTACTTCATCAACTTGATATTTTTGAATAAGAAAAGTAACACTGCTCCATGTATCGCGAATCCAACGAAGCTAAATAGACCAAACAAAACCAGTGTCACATGATAAATCACAAAAAATGACGCGTATACATATAGTGCCATTTTGTACATTCTCAATACAAAGATGAAGCAAATCAAATCTATAATTGATGATACTATTGCTAGATTATTGAAAGTAGACCAAACATAAGTCGATTCGTCCCAGAATCCATAAAGTCTTGCGATCACATTGGCGCCAGATAACAAAATACCAATTACGCAGATACTTAAGATTGAGTCTGTTTTTTTCGAACCGCTTTCTTCAATATTCGTATCTGATTGTATGAGTGCTTCTTCAGTCACTTTATATCCCGTAATGTGCTTAACGCTTCGCTAAAAATTGCTGTTGTCACTGGCGTCTTCATTCAGCGCCTGATTATAGTTATTTCTAAAATATTCCACTACATTAGCTTTCTTAAAGAAGTACCAATACGAAAGTGAAATTCCTACAATGCCGCTAACTAACTCGCCAGAAATAGGATTAAAAATTAGCCAATATAGTGATGCCAAAACATATATAAAAATTATTACATATCTAGTCCAAGAAACTCGTTTTAAAAAGCCAAATGCTAGAAAGCAACAGATTAACCAATAGGACGCGATGTGCGTGCCATTAGAAAGTATACGATTAGAACTATCTAAATATGAATTAAGACTTTCACCATTAAGTAAATCAACCAAAACGAAAATTGGTAGAATTATCATGGTTAATCCACAAATAAATATTAAGAATGAAATAAAAGCGGGTTTCTCCAATTCTGCATTCCCTTATAAGCTATTGCACTTTATTCCTACGCGCCCCGCACAGGATCGAATTTCGCAACCGCGAAGGTATCAAACATTCAATTTAGCGAGATTCCTCCATGAATACAAGGGAAATACTGCGATTAGCTAGCGAGTTGCCGATGAGATTTCTTTACGAACCGGCTCAAAACTTTCCTGTATCGCTAAAAACCTTGATATGCGATGGGCTGCTATTTCTAATAAGTTAGAGCGGTCGTTTGGCTGTTGCGCGGACTCGGACACATAAATAAGCTAAAAGCTGATTCTGACACTAAAGTTCGAAAGACATTAAGAACAATATAAGGGGATACATAAACGAGTAAGGCGCAAAACAGCAAGAAACTGTTTTACGCCTTTCCACTTCAAAAGAACTAAAAGCTTAGTTAGCTTTTAGCTTAAGCGTTACAATAATCGGGTCATGATCCGATGCTCGATAAGGCTCTTCACTATAAAGCGAGTTAACCTGCTCATCTGATTTAAACTCCGTGTTGTAGTCTAAAACTCTCGGTTCATCGGCGTTAATATGCCAAACTTCTGCATCTAGTATTTGCGAGCGTAATTTAGGACTGGCTAAGGCATGATCTAAAGTTCCCGCTTGTCCTCTAAAGACATAAGAATAACCCTGGTCTGCATATTTCTTTTTCATTAGGTTAATCATTCTATTCTCTTCAAGATAACGGATTGGATCTTCCATCGCATAGGCGTTGAGGTCGCCTAAAAGCAATAAGTCTTTATCGTTAATTCCTGTTGGCTTTCCTATCAACCAAGCTAATAGTTGTTGAGAAGCTTCAAGACGCTTTGCATTCCAGCATCCTTGGCCGTCATTTTGGTCTGCATTTAAATCAGCTGAATCACTTGGACAACTACCCTTAGACTTAAAGTGGTTTACGGCAACGGTCAAAACACCACCGCTAGAAAGCTCCTTAAAAGTTTGAACTAATGGTTGTCGGTTGTAGAATGAAAATGCATCATTACTAAGACTGCTAGCAACACCAACCTCTGCTACTTTTTCAGAATCATAAATAAGACCTACAGCGATTTGATCGCCGCCCAGTAATTCTGTCTGAGGTTTTACATAAGTAAATTGACGACCACTTTGTTGGTTAATACCACTGACTAAATCCGCAATAGCACTTAAGTCACCATACCCATCATTTTCAATTTCCATTAAACCAACAATATCCACATCCATAGCAACAATGGCGTTAATGATCTTGGCTCGCTGGCGAGCAAACTCTTCAGCCGTATCAGCGCCTCTAGCAGTAGGGAATCCAGCACCTTGTCCATCGCCATTGAAATAGTTCAATACATTGAAGCTGGCTACTCTTAAGCCTTGATGCTCAAGAGCCGGTTCTGAAGTCCGGTCGTTGGCTTGAAAGAACTCAGGTGTTTCAGTCGCCTGAATTTGATAATTACCAAAGGCTTCTTGCACAATTCCTGACAGTTGTTTGACCTGATCACCACTACGTACGGTTGTATAAGCACTTAGTTCTGGCGTTGGGAAAACGATCGATTCAGGATTTTGCCGAGTACTTCCGTCATCCAACAATATCTGGTTTAGATCATTTTCAGCCTGCATCTCAACCGCAGCGTTACCCGGTAGCACAACATTGGTGGGATTAAATAGTCGACCATTGGATAGTAAAAGCTGTCCATAACGACCTAGGTTATAGTTTTCAGAAACCGTTAGGGTCTGATTGAATTCTACTCTCATGCCTTCAAACTGTTCCAACTTATCACTTGAAGAAAGAGGCAAGGAAATACTTTCGCTAGATACGATACTTTCAATCGAAACATCAAGACCAGTTTCACAAATCACTAGCTGCTCAATTCGACTTAATTGAGTCATGTTGTTATATTCGCCGACTTGCCCTAGCAATCTAACTTTGTCCCCACTAGAGACGTCCACATTAAAGTTATTATCAAATACGAATAGTCCTTCGGAGGTCAGTTCATTGTCGTCACGGTCGATATCTTCTTCTTGAATAAAGAAACCTCTTAAGGCTGAACTACCTTGATAGTCACCTGTAACAACACCTTCGATTTCCACTAACTCACCCATTAAGTTTGGAGTCAATGATTCACCTTGAATATCGTGGATCATGGTTGCAGGCGCATCACATTGGATAGCGACTGGATCTACCGGCTCATCGACATTGCTTAACAGACCTAGATTAGAAAAATCGTTTGATTCAAACCCTTGCCATTCGATACTTGGGTCAAAACTATCATTGGGATTATTGTCAGCAGATTCTAGTGGAAGAATTCTACGAATCGTATTGTTTTGAGTGCTGGTTTGTCCTTCACCCCATTGGCTTCCTGGATCAACGCCGATTTGACCTAGACTATCAATAATCACACCAGCATTAGACAAAGTGATCGCGTCATCACCGTTAAATAGTCCCGCGCCAGTAGTTTGGTCGGCAACGGCTAAAACCGCTTCATCGGCACTAGAATGAGCAAAAACAAATACACCATTTGCCGGGACGACCCCTTGTAACTGAATGGTTAATCCAGAATTGGAGTTTCCATTGTAGTAAATGTCGAGTTGATAACTTGCTAAATCGATATCTGATTCAGATAGGTTGGCAATTTCAATCGCCTTGTTGTTACTACTTCCTTCAACGTATTCCGACATAAACAAATCGGTGACTTCGGCGCTGGCATGGCTCGATAATAAAGCTGCCAAGACGGCGGGTATGGTTGTCTTTTTCATTACTTTCTCCATAGAAAATTGGTCGATGGGTCTCTCATGTTGGACCTACGGCGGAAGTTTCCATGGTTAATGTAACGAGTTGGTGACAGTTTCTTGAAGGTTGTTTGACTGAATTATGACAAGCAGTGAATTCGTGGGATTTTGATCTTTTAAAGACAAAAGCACATTGAGCGGAGTCGAAATGCTCGCACTCAAAGGGTTATTGAAGATCGTTAGGCTTCGACTCCGCTCAGCCGGCTTGGGTTGAGATCGAATCTCACTTTAAGAAATAAAGCACACTGAGCGCAGTCGAAGTGCTTGCATTATCAGTATTGTTCGAACTTCGAAAGGCTTTGACTCCGCTCAGCCGGCTTGGGTTTGAGATCGAATTTCACTTCAAAAAAATAAAGCACACTGAGCGCAGTCGAAGTGTTTGCATTATGAGTATTGTTCGAACTTTGAAAGGCTTCGACTCCGCTCAGCCGGCTTGGGTTTGAGGTCGAATGTCACTTCAAAAAAATAAAGCACACTGAGCGCAGTCGAAGTGTTTTCATTCAGGTTACTGTCCGAACTTCGAAAGGCTTCGACTCCGCTCAGCCGGCTTAGGGTTTGAGATCGAATTTCACTTCAAAAAACCAAGCTCACTGAGCGCAGTCGAAGTGTATTCATTATCAGTATTGTTCGAACTTTGAAAGGCTTCGACTCCGCTCAGCCGGCTTTGGGTTAAGATTGGAGTTTGCTCTTGATAATCAAAACTCACTAAGACTATTCAGAGGTCCATCCGAAAGCCGAAATATACTTATTTCATCGAGTCTCTTAGCACCTAAATTTTCATAAAACTGAATAGCGGAGACATTGGTTTTTAGCGCCCACCACTCAAATCTAGCACAATCATTAGTGGTAGCAATATTGGCGAGATGTTGCATAACTTGCTTACCAAAACCGAACCCTTGATACTCTGGCTCAATATACAAATCTTCGAGATGTAAACCTTTTTTTCCTAAGCAGGTTGAAAAGGTAAAATAGTAAACAGCAAAACCGATCGGTTTATCATCAATAAAGAATAATAGGCACTCTGCGACAGACGAATCTCCGAATAGATTTATTTGCAAATCCTCTAAAGTCACTAATACATCGAACGGAAACTCTTCTGCTTTTGCCAGCTTGATAATAAATTGGTGAATAAGCGCACAATCATCGATAGCTGCATTTTCTATTTTTAAATTAGTTTTGTTCATGACGTTTGGTTCGCATCTAAGATGAATCAGTCAACAATTCAATATCGAACTCAACATTGTTCGCATTCCAATACTTTTTTTCTTGAAACAATGAATCGTAAATAAGCGGGTGTTCATTAATCCAAGACTGAGTCAATCTAATGATTAGCTGCTCTGGATGAAAGGACAAAGCTAGTTGCTTACATTGATTCTTTTTACCATTTTGAGTAATAATAAAGCAGAGTCTAAGTATAAAGATGACCGGGATTAGTGAGGGCGTTGCTTGCCTTTCAAATCCCATGTGCTCAAACGATGATAGCTTTATTTTTCGTCGATGATTTTTGACGATCTCAGCGAGTATTTTTCGTTCTTTAATGGTAAAACCGTGAAGTTCGCTGTTGGCAATCAAATAAGCGCTATGATTCTGATATTGGCTATGACTAATTGCCAATCCAATTTGACTACAGCTAGCAGCCCAGAGTAAAAAACGTTTACTCTCTTCACTAATAGTTGACTCGAATTCAGACCTTTCAAGTAGAGTATTAACAACGGTTCGATTAAGTTTGATTCGGCTGATGTGTTGTCCATAACGCTTACTGAGTGCGGTAATGCTTCGCTCTCTAACATCCTCGGAATGCCTGCGCCCAATAAGGTCGTACAAAATACCTTCTCGTAATCCGCCTCGAGATAATTGCATATGCTCTATCTTTAATAACTTGAATATTGCAACAGCAATAGCAACGCCAGGAACAATGGTTTTCTTTCTAAGTTCTTTTAGCCCATCGAGTTCAATGGCATCCATACTGTCGAAATCAAGAAGCCGATTTTTCAATTCCATCAAAGCCTCAAATGAAATACCTTCTTCAGTTAAGCCTTGCCTAATGGCAAGCTGTTCAATAGCCTTAAAGGTACCGGCAGACCCCACCACATTGGTCCACAGCTTTGGTTTAAAATCTGTCAGAATATTGGCTAGCTGAACTTCAGCGGCTCGTTCGGCCTTATCAAAAAAAGCCTCGGTAATTTGGTCATCGATAAAGTAACGACGAAAAGCGACGCACCCCATTCGCAAGCTTTCCGCTTTTCTCATAGAGAAGGTTCTACCAATAATAAACTCCGTTGAACCGCCACCAATATCAATCACTAATTGTTTAGAATCGGCTCTGATACTACTCCAAGTATGATTGACACCTAAGAAAATAAGTCGCGCTTCTTCAATACCAGAAATAATATCAATGGGGATGTGATTAAGTGTTTGCTCAAGTGCCTTAATATATTCGCGGCTATTGCTGGCGGCTCTTAAGGTATTGGTACCAACAATTCTTATGTTCTCTGTCGGGATACTCTCTAGACGCTGGGCGAAGCGCTCAAGGCATTCTAGTCCACGAGCTTTAGCCTGTTCCGAAATACCAGTCTGTTTTGATAAACCATCAGCCAACATAACTTTCTCTGAAACCGAATCCAGAATTTTGATTTCATTAAACTCTAGAGCCGCGGTCAGCATATGAAAGCTATTGGACCCTAGGTCAATAGTGGCATAAAGCTCCTTCATTATTCTATTAGTTAGTACTCGCTACTTTTCCATTATCGTATTTATCAAACCACCAAAGGATATGAGCAACCTTCGACATAAGATTGCTTGGTCTTTTGTAAATCCCGTGACCAGCATTAGGAATTCTAACCATAGCCGCTGGTACTTTTTCCAACTTTAAGGCTTGATAGTATTGCTCACTTTCAGAAATTGGGGTTCGATAATCGGATTCGCCGGTTAAAAGCATGGTAGGTGTTTCAACATTGCCTACATAACTAATCGGCGAGCGCTCCATATAGCGCTCAGCATCTTCCCATGGCTTTTTAGCAAACCAGTTTTTGACAAAAAACGGATAATAATCTGCGCTAAGCACAAAGCTGTACCAGTTGATTACAGGCTTGGCGACTACTGCAGCGGCAAATCGATTAGTGTGACCAATAATCCATGCGGTTAAAACACCGCCGCCAGAACCACCGGTAACAAATAGTCGTTTCTTATCGATTGATTCCTGAGCTATCACCGCATCAACGGTTGACATTAAATCGTCATAATCATTACTCGGATAATTGTGATGGATTGTTTGGGCAAACTCTTTACCATAGCTACTACTACCACGTGGGTTTGCATAAACAACTACATATCCGGCCGCAGCCATCAATTGGATTTCAGTTGAAAAATGAGGACCGTATGCAGTCGTTGGGCCACCATGAATTTCCAAGATAAGCGGGAATTTTTGACCTTGTTTTTTAGCTTGTTGATAACCTGGAGGATAAGCAATCCATGCCTGTATGTTGCGACCGTCAAACGAAGATTTAAAATTGATTTCTTTAATAGCCGCTAACTCTTTGTGAGCTAAGGCGTCTTCATTTAACGAAGTTAATACACTCGTTTTTCCTCGTCGATTGATCGCTACATCGGCAGGCCTTAATGGGTCAGAATAAGTAAATGCAATAGTGCCATTGCTGGAAACATCAAATTCACCGCCGGTATAAGGTCGCCCGAAAGCTTGGCCGCCCATTTTTCGAGTAATGATTTTGCGTTTTCCCTTTAAAGGCTGGTACGCCACAACCGAGTCACCTTGATCATCATATTCGATATACAGGCCCTTGCTATTGGTCTCCCATTTAATATTGGCGACACTACGGTCAAAATCTGCGGTAATCGTTCGGCTCTTACTACCATCGAGATTCATAATGTACAACTGCGTGTTTTCATAGTTTGTGTTAGCTTGATCAAAACCCAAGTAAGCGATTAATTTTCCACTTGGGGAAACCTGAGGATTGGAATCGGGTCCATCTCGGGTTGTTAACTGGGTGATTTTTCCATCGTTAAGTTGAACCGAAAAGATCTCAGAATTCATCGGATTTAATTCACCTTGCTCATCACGATTAGCAGAAAAGATAATCTGCTTACTATCGCGACTCCAACTCAATGGTCCAGAATGATTAAAAAGACCACTGGTTATCTGTCTTGCGGTACCGCCATCTGCTGACATGACAAATATATGAGTGTTGCCCTTTGGAACATAGCCTGCGCCATCAAATCGATAATACACATCATCGATATAAATCGCTGGTTTAGCCCATTTAGCGCCTTTAGGTTTTCCGGGTAATGAAACTGGTGAGTTTGGCTTGCCTTCAACAAATTGAGTGAAGGCAATTAGCTTTCCATCGGGAGACCAGCTTAGATTACTGGGTGCTGAACTAAAATGAGTCATTTGACCCGTTTGCCCAGAATCTAACCATTTGATATGAATTTGTGCTTTACCACTGGCGGTAGAGATATAAGCCAATTTCTCTTCATCAGGAGAAAGTCTAGGGGAGTAGTCCATATGCAACCCATTAGTAACGGGTGTTAGGTTTTGGTCTTTATCGACTTTCCAAATATTTCCCAACTTTTTGTCGGTTTGAATATCCATATAATTCCGAACAAAGTACACGTCATTGCCGTTATTAGAGACTTGTAAACTAGAGGCATATTCTAAAGTGAACACATCTTCAAGTTGTAAAGTGTTTTGAGCGTCAGCATAAACAGACTGCGACATTATTAAGAATACTGACACGAATAGTTTTTTCATTTGGGGGTTCCCGATAGTTCTTATCTTTGTTGTTTACGGTTGGGACATAATCACAAGGCGATAGTCCAAGCCATTCAATATATAGTAATTTATCTGAGAAATAAAAATTTTAAGGAGATTTTTCCATTTGCTCACTGAGTTCTCAGTTCGCTCCTTGCTACTCAAGCACAGTGATTGTTATAGTTGCTCACTACAAACTATCCGAGTTATGAGTTTATTATGAAATCACTTTATCCATTTAAATTACTGCTAATTGCGTTAGTTGTTAGTGGTTGCGCGGGAAAAACTAATTATCGCTCTGCCTGCTCTGCGGAGGTTGATGCCGCATGGAAAGAACTCAATATTGCCAAGGCAGATGGTTTTTCAGGAACAATTAGTTACTCTAAAGCAGTCGGTTTGATTACCCTTGCGAAATCTATGCAAACCGTTGAAAATTTTGATAATTGCGTCGAGCACGCAAAAGATGCCCGATACTACATACGCCAATCACAAGCCGGACAATAATTGAATCGAAACTCGACTCCAAAGACTAAACACAAATATGAATAATCAAACCAAAGAACAAATAATTGAAACCAGTTGGTCGCTACATAACAAGGTCGAGCAAAGCTATTTGCAGCATAAAGCCAAAAAAGGCGATTCAGACTGGTTAGACAAACAAAGACTTTTACTGGCTGATATGGCGTTACATTTGTTACAAACCTCACTCAACCCAGACCCTATTGAGTTAGAAAAGCTTCGGAATAACTTACACTCGATTTTGACAATCAGCGATCAATTTCTACCTCAAGCGAAGTTAAAAAAGGCGACAGAATTATTATATAGTTTGAGAGAATAGAGTTATGGCAGGTATAGATAACCTAGAAGTGTTATTGCGGTCGATGAGTCCAACACTCAACCCGACCCACTATATATATTGTAGTGTTCAAGGTGAATTAAAAGATTTTGTCCACCTTAAGCCACTTGCCAGTTTTGTTGAGAGCGAAGGATTGACTCTAATTATCGAACAGCAGCTAGCTGACAAGGCGGAAATAAGTTATCAACAAACCTACCAGCAAATAACTCTAGCCGTACATTCTAGTTTGGAAGCGGTCGGACTAACCGCCGCTTTTGCCAGAAAGCTCACCGAATATCAAATAAGTGCCAATGTGGTTGCAGGTTATTATCACGACCATATTTTCGTACAGTCATCAGTTGCAAAAACCGCATTAGTGGCGCTAACCGAGTTACAACATAGCTAATCAAGTATGATGTTCCGCAAAGGTTAAACTGGAGGCTAAAGCCATTGCAATGGTTAAATAGATTTTGTTGTTATTCATGAACACACCTCGAATATTGTGAAATGGATAATTCTTACTCAATCAACCGAAAGTGAAAATATCCTTGGCCAAGGTAAACTGTATTGCTCTAGCTCAATAACTACTTAAAAACTCACTGAATGCTTCTTCACGAACGGTTGAGTGCTTGTGTCATTCTCTCTAACTCTTCCTTAGCTTCCTTAATAAACATCAGACTCTCGCTGGCGTCCGTTTCTAACATTGGGTGAGAATCAAAATAACCTAAGTCTGCTAGTTTTGGCAAATTCTTGAATTCAGCTTGACCTAAAAGACTATGCCAAATAGCTAAATTGATTAAATCAACCAGTGGTTCTTCATGTGATTGACTCCATTGTCTCGCACCTTTAGCAACTGAAATTAGGTCCTCTTCTAATCCCCAGTGTGCGAGCACTCTAGCGCCAATATTTTTCGAGGTCTTAGTAATTTGCGCCCAATTATCCATTATGTCTTGTTCAGTGTGTTTTTGTTGGGCGAGTTTTACTAACAAAGGAATCATACCGATATTATGAAACATTCCTGCAACCAAAGCCCTATCAGGATCGATAGTTTTGTTGTGTCTGGCGATAACAAAGGAAAGTGCCGCAACTTGTCTGGATTGTTTCCAAACCATAGTTAGCAGCTTTTGACAAAGAGGATCTCTAGTTCTTAACAATGAACGAACTGCAAAGATCATAGCCGAATTACGAGTTGACTCTAGACCGATCCGACCCAACGCATTAGGCAGCGAATCAATACTCGTAACGCCTCTAAATAATGGAGAATTGGCAATATTAATCAAAAATGCTGTGAATGGGGGATCTAAACTAACCACCTGACCGAGTTTGGCCATGTCCATATTTGGGTCTTGAACAGCTTGTTTTACCTTAAGCGCTATAGTCGGCAACGCAGGAATAGTAAACTGTCCGGACACAAATTCCTTTTCGATTTGCAATAAAATGGGGATTAGCTTCATCGGCTAAGCATAAAGGCTTGCGCTATTGAGAACAAGTTTAATACTGTTAAATAATAGCAATTAAGTGACAAGAATTAGCTCCACAAACGTGGAGCCTGAGGTCTAGATATACGAGTTATTTATTTTCTGCTACGTACTCTGGGATGTACCATTCTGACATGTCGTCGTAATGCTCACCTTTTGAAAGGTAGTATGGCGCTTTATGATATATATAGATATCGTGAAATGGGTCAGTCAGAATTTTTGTAAACCACGCTATTCCAGATTGAAAACCCATAATAAAAAACAATTGAACTGTTCTAAAAAGTACCGCACCAATTCCAATAAAAAACCAGACATAGCTAATATTGCTGGTTAATTCATAATAAGAATTAGCTGGGGTTAACAGCCCGAAGAACGAAGCATCAACAACAAACACTAGCGGCGCTAATATCCAAATGCTTAATAGCACCACTTTTCTAAAAAGGTTATACCCTACTTTTACACTTTCTTTGTGCTGGTGAGTTGCTTTATTAACTTTGTCATAGGTTTTTGGCTCAAAAAAGAAATGACCAATTTGTCTTAATATCATTGCGAGTAACCAGCCTACCATCACCGCTAAAACCGGGTTAAAAAATATAGTGATATAACTAGTCAAAAAGCAAATCGCACTAATCAAGTGTAAAGTTTGATTAATTCGATCATGATGATAAAAACGATGGTCGTCCCAACGTTGTCGGCGTAACTCTTCAATAAAGCTCATGGTATGCTGCTCCAAGGGGTTAATTATTGGATATCTTTAAGTAAAGCCTGGCCCATTCGAATAGTTTGACCCACTCTAAGGCTAGGCAAGAACTGGTAGTTTTCAGAAGCAAATAGAATGATGGTTGAGCCATGTTGAAAGTAGCCCATCTCATCACCTTTTGAGTAATTTGCACTACAGGAAAGCTTGTTAGCACCTTTATATTTCAAGTCCAGAGTTTGCTCAAGGCAATGAAATTTCATACTGGCAACCAAAATCGCAGCAACAGGTACTAAAGTAATCGCCTTGTTTTGTTGCGTTAGTTGAAGGTCTAAAATTGCTCGCTCATTTTTGCAATACAGTGCTTCTATCCGTTTTAATGCAATGGGATTAACGTTCCAAGTATCACCCGAAATATAATTAACTTGATTAACATGGCAGTCGACTGGCGCATGAAAACGGTGATACATTGTCGACTTTAAGCGCAAGGTAATATAGCGACCATTTCTATATTTGTTACGAATGTTCCTATCTGGAATCAGTTCTGCAAGCTCATAAGGATAGCCTTTTGCTTGGTAAGCTTGCATGTGTTTAATAGAGCCAAATTCACCAATAATAGCATCGCAAGGACTAACGATTAAGTCATTGGCCATATCGATGCTACGTGCACCCGGTTTAAGTTCACGAATAAAACAATCATGTAAGGATTCAAACTGTTGTTGTTTGGACTCTTCTAAATTCAGGTCATCTGCAAATCGACGCCATAAAGCTAGAATAGCTTTTGTAAGCAACGGACTTTTGATTCGACTAATTGTTCCCATCAAAATTGTTAAATAGCGACGAGGGATTCGATTGGTTAATAGAAAGTTCAGTTGCTCTTGTTGACCAAGTTTACGGATAATGGAGCTCATTAATTATGCCGCCTTGTCATCCGAACTAAAAGGTACGGTAGCCTTTGAGATTCCCTGGCTGTAATCAAGTCCCATATTAGCTAAGAATTCACGCATAATCGGCTCTACTTGGTACTCCATACAACGTTTACGACAATTACGGCTTAAGCTTGTTGCTAAATCTGACTCGGTAAAAAATCGAACCACACCTGCAGCCATATCCGATTTAGTATCAAACAGCAAACCATTGATTCCGTCTTGAATAATGCTTTTCGGCCCCTTGCAATTGTAAGCTATTACCGGCATTTGCTGCGCAAAAGCTTCTAGTATTACATTTCCAAAAGTATCAAACTGACTGGGGAAGATCTTTAAATCTAATCCAGAATAGAGTGCCTGTAGTGTGTGTTTTTCGACCCAGCCTAGAAATTTTGCCTCGGGAAGTAACGTCTTTAGTTCCGCTTCGGCAGGACCGACCCCAGCAAACACTAATTTGAGATCGGGAACAGTGCTTTTTACTTGATGATAGATATCTACAATATCAAACACGCCTTTCTCTTTACTAAGCCGACCCGCAAATAACATTACCGGTGTATTTTCATCAGCGCCACTAAATAGTTCGACCTTTTTGATAGGTATAATGTCTTGTTGAATCTTGTTAGTATGATGTGCTGTTAAAAAAACCTTTTCTTCCTTTAACTGCATTTCATATCCCGTCAGCCATTGTTGATGATCTTCGTTGAGTACGAAAACCCCTTCATATTGACTATAGAAAAATCTCAACAATCTACGAAACCGATCTCGTTCGTGCCGAGTTAAACTAGTATTTTCCTTAATAAACTCAATCCAGTCGGTATGCATAAAGAAATAGGCTGGTACATTAAACATATGTTTAACCAATAATGATACGATTGACATAGGCCCCTCAGTTGAGCAAATAATTCTATCGTAACCTCCTTCATAAAAGATCTTTAACACTTCGAGCGCATTGGGAATGCGCAACGCCTGTTCACCAAAGTCGGGTAAACTGAATGTTTCGATTGGTCGAACAACATGTAGATGATCTTCGGAGTTGGCTTGTTCATGACAAATCAAGAAATCAATCGGTAGATTCTTTTCTTGAATGTGTTTCAGTTTTGCAGATAGCGAATTAGATACACCATTCTTATCTAAGAGTGTATCGGTTAAATAAAGAGCTTTTTTGGGATGCCTACTACCCCCTAATTGAGTAGCGAAGTCATTTAAGAATTGTCTGTTTTGATAGAGCAGTCGAGTACTTCCAACCGTTGTCCCTAGAAGAATAGAGCTAACTAACATAGGAAAGGTTAAATTATCCATCAATTCGGCTAGGTTGATATTACTCATTGAAGACTGCAAACTTGGACCGTCTGTAAACAATCTGCTAATTTGACTAGGAATTTCAAATTTTTTGGTTAATTCTGGAGTCACTATACTTTGCTGAGATTTTTGTTTTCTTTTGCTAATACTTTTCTTGATTCTTTTCACAATCAGTTGATTTAGGTTTAGATAAAGATCAGCGATGGCATCATTAACCGTCTCGACAAATTCCTCGGGCGATTTGTTTTTACTATCCGCTATATTTTCTAAATGAGTAATGCAAAACCGATAGTCTTTTTTAACTTTCCACTTAATGAGTTTGCTTGGCTTTTTCCCGTTAAGCGCACTGTGAATAAACTCAAAGAAGCGCTGGGTATTCTTGTGCTTTTGCATTTCCAACATCAGATTACTAATGGCAAAACAAGCCAACTTGTCAGAAGTCTCGCCGCGATGAAATACTATTCTTAGTAATCCCGGGTCTTTCATTCTAGTAGCGACTTGTGAGAAATAATCTAACAATGCGATATTCAGCTTCTTGTTCTCAGCTACGTCGCCATAAGGTGCAACATCACCATTTTTAATCGCTTCAAGCGCCAATTCGCTGGGCTTTTGAGTTTTAAGTTTTTGTTTTAAATCTTTAACATAAAGCCTAGAACCCGATTCTCCGGCGAAAATTCCCATATGGTCATCTGAGCCTCCGGTGAGTATTTTCGCCTTATTTGGGTCAACCCCAAATTCCCGCGGATTTAAATGATGTTTTTGCGCATAACTTTTAACTAAGTCAGGCGTTAATGACTGTGCCCACTTTAGCGTCAGAATGCTTTGCCATTGATCACGTTGCCCGTTTAAAACTTCAAACCTTTGAAACATAACCGCTAGTTTTTCAAATAGTTCTAAGTCAATTTTTTCATTGCGTGTATAAAAGTAAAGCGGGTGAGGCAATATAACCGGTATATCTTGTTGCGCGGTATATCGCAGGAACTCGTAAATATTCTCTCTCTTCTCGTTAAGAATGTCTTCTTGTTTCTTGCTAAACCCATAAGTCAACACGTGAATAAATAATTCGTATTCTGGGAAATAGCAAGTGAACTCCGCCGCTACCAAAACATCCAGCCCTTTATCAATTAGATTCCAACATGATTTGGCATTGTTATGGTTTGTGATAGTAATGGCGTTACAACCGTTACTCTTTAATCGCTTCACCAGATCTTTTGACTTCAACCAAGTTTCTGGCAAACTCAAAATCCTACCCCATAGCTCATCAGGTACATCACTATTTTCGTCATGACAGTGTAAATCGACCTTTAGACAGTCGTGGTCAGAGAATCTATTCTCCTGAATTTTCAAATAACCAATAAATTCTTTATGGAGTGTTTCTCTAAAATCAGCACCATGATCAAGATATTGAGCTGATAAAACCAGTGGGTTAGTTTTTCCGATATTGGACTTCATTATTTCTCCATTAGGATCGACTGTTCGCCTTCTTGCTCGTGATCGGCAAACAACGGAAATTTTGCTTTTACCATTGCTTTCAACATTTGCCGATTAATTGTTTTATTGGTCAGTTTTTCGTTTGCCCACCACCAACCAGCTTGCTTCATTTCTATCGCCGCTTTAATGATGGCTTGACTGACCTGGTCAAATTCTTCATCAGTAAAGCTATGATTAAAGATAAATCGACCACTCCCTACCCAGCTTAGTAACAAGTTTTGTTTTCTTAGATAGAACTGAAACATCCAATTGAATCGAGATGGGGTGGTATATATCACTGTGCAAACCGATAGCAGATTTTCGATTCGAATAGAAACACCTTGTTGCTCAAGGCTTTGATTCAAACCGGCAAATCGAGCATCCCAAAGTTGCTCAGCATTAGCATACAGTTGCTGAAATTCTGGCGCCTTAATCCGAGTAAGAAATTCTTGCATACACGCCATAACCATGGGATGTGAATTAAAAGTACCCCGAGCAAACGACACATTGGCTGGTTGCTGGGTTTTATATCGCATCATCAGTTCACTTTTACCACACACCACGCCTACTGGAAGTCCGCCACCCAGCGTTTTACCGTAAGTTATAATATCTGGTTGAATGTTGAAGTACTCAGCGGCGCCTCTATATGCAAGACGAAACCCTGTGAACACTTCATCTAAAATGATAACAATTTGATTCTCTCGGCAAACTTTTTGAAGTTTTTGCAGCCATTGTATATACGCTCGTTTTTCAAATTTAGCGTGACGAGAACTATTAACGAGACTTGCGTCTCCTGAGGCATCCGAATTAGGACTTAGCGCTTGTAGAGGATTAATTAAAACACAAGCAATATCTTTCCGTTGGGCCAAAACTTTGAGTGTTTGCTCACTCATATCACTTAACGTATAAACATCCTCAGTTTTACGTTGATTACCAATGCCAGGTTGAACCCCGTCCCACCAGCCGTGATATGCGCCACAAAATCTGACTAAGTGAGTTCGCCCTGTATGATAACGAGCCAACCTTACCGCTTGCATCACCGCTTCGGTACCAGACATATGGAAGGATACTTCCTCCAAACCTGATATTTTTTTAAGCTGCTTAACATTCTCTAGAATTATTGGATGATATTGACCTAGTACCGGACCAAGTTGCTGTATTTTTGCCAACCCTTGTTGCATGCACTCTTTATAAAAGTCATAGCCAAAAAGGTTTACCCCATAGGATCCAGAAAGATCGAGCATCCAATTATTATCTAAATCTTTAACAGAGCTATTGTTCGATTCAATGACTAAGTTAGTGACAGGAAAGTGTCCCTCAATAGCTTTCCTAAAAGGAAAAGGTACTCTGTATGCATTTGTGAACTTCATGTCAGAGATACTGTCAGCTAGCGAATTGGATTGTTGAACGGTAGTCGGCGATCTATCTCGTAAAGTCTTAGCGAGTTTTTCAAATGAGTCTCTTCGTGCTCTAGCGATTAGTCTTGGCGCGCCATCACATTCAAAGAGTTTTTTGAATGTGTATTCAAAGTACGGGATGTGCTTTGCAAGGCGACGAGACCATTTAGAATGTCCTCGTAAAGACGGATGTTTTGCTAACGACAACTGAAGTCGTATATAAAGGGTGTAGACAACATAAGCGATTAAAGCAGCACTAACAATTACAAGAAGATAATTCATTCAGTGTTCCCAATTTGACCAAGTCTGTTAAATGCAAGTCCTGCATTGTGATATTGATGAGATTTTAATGCGCATGACCGTGCTCATGATTTTTCGAGTGAGAAGGTTCTGAATAGATGCCCGTTTTACTACTGTAGTAAAATGGATCCGAATGAGCGACAAAGCCCAAATTAATCATTTTTTGTAAGAATGGATCGGACTCGTTATCACCGATGTCGCTATAGTCGATCAGTGAAAAGTCATCAAGCCTTTTCATGAATTCGCTAGCTTTATCCGCTCCTTTCTCTAATTCTACTAGCTCCCAACTTGTTTTAGCGTTATATCGTTTATGTTTCATGATGGCCGGTAACTTTACACTTGATATCCAGACTATTTTCAAGCTCTCCTTTTTTTCTAGCCTATTATTCACCCCGTCTTCATGTTGCTTAGACGCTCTTGTTTGGCTCCGATAAAGTTGGTGAAGCTTGCAGTTCTTACTCTTTTGTTTTACTAGTTCGAATTGCCTTGTGAATCTATCAGATACCAATTGACGCTTGGCGTTCCAATCAATATTGTCCACATTAACTATGTCTACGGGCTGATATTCGATCCCTCGCTCTGCTTGGTTAAAAAACTTATACAACTTGATTTTGTTGTTAGATGTTTTTTCCCATACTTCGATCACTTCGCCACTGCTGTACGCAACTCGATTTTCACTACGCACAATGGTGAATAATTTTGATTCCGTCTTGTTACCGACTTGAGTTTTGATTTCATAGCGAGCTAGTACTGGCTTATTAATAGCGTTCTCTTCCAAACAATTCTCATTAGCAATTGATTCGCTAATGAAGAGAAAGCTGACCGTGATTAAAGCAAACATCAGGAAATCAGAGAAATTTATTTTATGCTTCGACATTTTGTATGATTTGAAGAAAATTAAACATGCTAGTAATGTAATTCAAAGATATTTCATATTTGTGTCGTTTTTTTTACAGGACTATTTCAATTCATAGAACAATTATTGATGCTACTTTAACAAGGATACAATTCCAGCTATACTCGTTAGGTATTTATTTGGAGGTAACTTAATGAAGTTCACTAAGTTAAAAGCACCGGCAACAAAAAAAATTGCCCTAGTAGCCCATGATCATATGAAAGACGAGTTATCCTATTGGTGCAATAAGCATTTACAGCTACTGCAATCGCAACAACTCTTTGCCACAGGAACAACCGCACACAGTATTGCTCAATCAACCGGATTAGCCATTAGTCCTTTATTGAGCGGACCTTTGGGTGGTGACCAGCAGATAGGTGCCCGAATAGCGGAACATCAAATAGATATGTTAATTTTCTTTTGGGATCCGCTGGCCTCAATGCCGCACGATCCGGATGTAAAAGCACTTTTAAGAATTGCCGCAGTGTGGAATATTCCAGTAGCGTGTAACCCGAGTAGTGCCGATTATTTGATTAGCTCGCCATTACTCGCTGAAGAATATCAATATAGAGTACCTGACTACAAAGCCTACTCTGAAGAACGAAAACAATTATAAAACGATGGTTAGCGATTATTAAGATTTTTTTGGCTGAATTCTAAAGTTTGGAAAGCATGCTGTAAATGTAGAGCCGACACTTATTTCGCTTTGAATATCCAGATAGCCACCATAGTTTTCTAAAATATGTTTTACGATCGATAAACCTAAGCCAGTACCATTCACCTTTCGGGTGCGATTAGTGTTTACTCGATAGAATCGCTCAGTTAAGCGAGATAAATGCTCTTGAGCTATCCCTTCGCCGTTATCAATGACTTTTAAACAAGCCTTGCCGTCGTCAGCTTTAGCCCAACATACTTTAACCACGGAACCTGTTGGAGAGTACTTTACTGCATTGCTTAGTAGATTTTGGCACAAGCTGTAAAACTCTGTTTCAACCACTTTGACAAATAAGTTTTCATCAACCAACAACTCTATTTGATGTGTATCGCGAGCTTTGGTTTTTTGAAAATCTGAAACTAAACGTTTTAAGAGCGAAGGGACATTTACTGTTTCCCCACTGCTTTCGGAATAACCTTTTTCCTCTAGCTTTGATAAAACGAGTAAGTCATTCAGTATTTGATCCATTCGAATGGCTTGCATATGGGCATTATTAATAATTCTGCTCATAGATGGTGGCAAATCATCATCGCTATCTAACATTTCTAGATAACCGGAAATGACCGTTAATGGCGTTCTTAATTCATGTGAAGCATTAGCGATAAATGCTTTTCGAAGCTTTTGTAAAGCTATTCTTTGACTGATATCTCTGGCTGTTAATAGAGTTTTATCCTGACCATACTTTATTTTAGTCAGCACCAAGTGCTTGGTAGGGTCCATCGGTGACGTTATTTCCACTTCTTCTTCATCGGATGAAGATTCCAGTAAGTCGAGCAACACTGTGTCTCGGACGATATTACTTAATTTGTGACCCGAATCGATATTAGGGTCAATCCCAAGAATTTTTTGCGATGTTTTATTGGCCCATTCTATTTCCAAATTTTCATTTAGTACTAGGGTGGCATCGGGTAGTGCCGACATAACCGCATGATAGTGTCCAGCTAAATTCGAAAGATGCTTCTTTCTATCTTTATTAGACTTTTGTGTTCGATAAATGTGTTGAACGATTAACTCCCAAACGCCACTCGAATCGGGAGCGCTTGAAGCAGGTGCGCCTTTGCGTATCCAGCGTTCAAAAATTCGAAGCTGATAAACATTCCAACCAATATACAGTGCACTGTGAAGAATAACGGATAGGATCCAATAACTGGAGACAAAACCAAACAGAATAGTTGAAATTAATGTGACGAGAATTCGAGAGAACTCTATCGACCAAGCTGTATTCATTTAAAATCGCTCTATTCTATATTTCCATCAGAGAACATGTAACCCATTCCTCTGACTGTAATAAAGTGAGTATGCTTTTCGTAGGGTTTTAGTACTTTTCTTAAACGTAGCATATGTACATCAACGGTTCGCTCTTCAAGATAAACACCTTGCCCCCAAACGAAATCAAGTAATTGAGAACGAGAATAAACACGATTCTTATGAGTTAAAAAGAATTTGAGCAAATTAAATTCTGCCGTTCCGATGGAAGTGAGCTTACCATCAATTGACAATTGGTGAGTCGCCAAATTTAGCTTAATACCCAAAGACTCGATAATTTGGTTATCAACTGATTTACTGGTTCGTCTTAATAAAGCTTTTACTCTCGCTTGAAATTCCTTAATCGCAACGGGCTTAGTCATATAATCATCAGCACCGCTTTCCAAGCCGTTAACTTTGTCCATTTCTTCAACTCGCGCGGTTAACATCATGGTTGGAATTTCCGCTAGAATTTCGTCTTTCTTTAATCGCTTAACAAAATCCACTCCAGACTCACCTGGCATCATCCAATCAACAATCAATAGGTCGGGCCGATTGGTCATCAATATTTCTCGCGCTTGTTTAACATTTTCAGCTTCAATCACTAAGTGATCTTGCTTTTCTAGAGAATATCGAAGCATCTCCCGAATGGGCTGTTCATCTTCGACCAACATGATTTTTGATGACATAAATTTAAACTCACTACCGATTTATCGATTGTTTGGTAGTTTCTATCGACAATATGACTACTTTATGACAAATTCGCCGAATATTACCCTTTGTTGTCATATTATAGATTATTCATCCCGCAAAGCCGCTAAAAATATGAATATAAGCCCTTTTAGCCTAAATTTGAATGATGCATTCGGATGCAATTATTGCTAGAATTCGCCGCAATTCGTCGCGATCCGGCCCAAATATGAACAAAGCACAACTGACCACCGAAATTAAGCAACTGTTAATCGAAACTCTATCCTTGGACATTACCCCGGAAGAAATGGACGATGATGCGTTGCTTTTGGGTGATATTCCTGAATTTGATTCAATGGCAATTGTTTCAATCATTACCGCGCTGGAAGAAAACTATCATTTTACTAGTGCTGATGACGAGCTAACAGCTGAAGTCTTTGAGTCGGTTGAAACCGTAGTAGCTTTTGTATCTGAGCATATTGCGTGAGTCTTAGCTGATTGTGGTTAGTTGATTGGACACAATCTGCCATGTTTAATGACTTATTACTAAATAATATGGTCTATATCATCGGTTAAACGACTAAATCGCTAGCCAACCTATCAATTTTTTCATATGCTTTTCTGGTGTTATCTGCTCAAGTCTATCTAACCATCTCCTAGGGAATTTAAAAGTGGCTCAAACAACATCTTTAGCTAAAGACAATATTAAGATCGTTCTATTAGAAGGTATTCATCCTAGCGCCGAAGAGGTCTTTAGAAACGACGGCTACAACAATATCTTTACTGCTGCTAAATCGCTACCTCAAGACGAATTACGAGAAGTATTAGCCGATGCAAATTTCTTAGGGATACGTTCCCGCACTCAGGTCACCGAGGAATTACTTGGCTATGCACCTAAACTTTCAGCGATCGGTTGTTTTTGCATAGGTACTAACCAGGTCGATCTAGAGGCTGCCACTAAACATGGTATCCCAGTATTTAACGCACCATTTGCAAATACTCGGAGTGTTGCGGAGCTAGTACTAGCAGAAATCATTTTGTTACTGCGCGGTGTGCCAGCTAAAAGCGCTGCGGCTCATCGTGGTGAGTGGCATAAATCAGCCATTAATTCTTACGAAACTCGCGGCAAAATACTAGGAATTGTTGGCTACGGTCATATTGGCACCCAAATAGGCATTTTGGCCGAAGGACTTGGTATGAAAGTCCAGTTCTTTGATGTTGAAAAACGCTTATCGCTTGGCAATGCTAGACCGGCTGAGAGCTTCGAGCAATTACTCGCAACCTCAGACGTGGTCACTTTCCACGTACCTGAAACAGAACAGACGCAAAACATGATGAACAGCGCTGCATTCGAACGCTTAAAAGAAGGAGCTATCATAGTCAACGCATCTCGCGGAACGGTAGTAGATATCGATGCATTAGAGCAAGCCTTGGAAACAGGAAGAGTGAACGGTGCTGCAATAGACGTTTTCCCAACTGAACCAAAATCTAACCAAGAAGAATTTATCTCGCCACTTAGAAAATTCGACAATACAATTCTTACCCCGCACATTGGTGGGAGCACCAAGGAAGCACAAGTCAACATTGGGATAGAAGTTAGCGAGAAGTTAGTAAAGTACAGTAACAATGGCTCAACACTTTCTTCGGTTAACTTCCCAGAAGTTGGTTTGCCAGAGCTCGTTAAGAAACACCGAATATGCCATATTCACCACAACGCTCCAGGTGTATTAGCCAAAATCAATGACACGTTTTCAGCTACTGGGGTTAATATTTCTGCCCAGTACCTTCAAACCAATGCGTTGGTTGGTTACGTTGTAACTGATATTGACCATGCATCAAGTGACAATGCATTTGAAAAACTAAAGGAAATTGACGGAACTATTAAAAGTCGAATCCTCTATTAATAACAATTAACACCCGCTAAATCACCACCTAGAATCATATACCAGCAAGCTTCATCAGGCTGACTTGATGGTACTCACTTGCCTGATGTTCTGAGTATCTACTTAATTTTAAGCAATTTAGTATGCTATGCTGGTTTTCCAAAGTAGCCATAAAGACCCTAACAATGTAACAAATGCAGTCATTGGTCATCTTATTTGGTGTCTCTAAATTAATAATAAGGGTTAAGTCCTATGAGATATTTAAGCTCTTTGCTCCTCATGTTTGCTGTCATTGCATGCGGCGGAGGCGGTGGTAGCGATGATGACACCTCTCCTCCAACATCCAATGACCGTTGGTTAGTCGACACTGATTTTGTACTGGATGGCGGACCGGGAAAAGATGGTATTCCCGCTTTAGACAATCCCAGTTACGTGACTGCTGATCAAGCTAACTTTATTCAAGATAATGATTTAGTCATCGGCATTAATATCAATAATGAAATGCGAGCCTATCCACACGCAATTTTGAACTGGCACGAAGTGGCAAATGTTCAAACTGGTAACGATTATCACGTGTTAAGTTACTGCCCACTGACAGGTTCGGCAGGGTTATGGGAAGTTCCCGATAGTTTTAGCAATAAAACATTTGGCGTTTCAGGATTACTCTTTAACTCCAATTTAATCATGTATGACCGAGAAACTGATAGCAACTGGCCACAAATGTTTGCCCAGTCTGCCAACGGTAGTTTAATTGGGACTCGACCAGTCATCCTCCCAGTCATTGAAACCACCTGGGGAACTTGGCGTTCTATGTATCCCGATACGACGGTACTATCCGACAACACTGGATTTAGTCGAAATTACAACAGTTACCCTTACGGCAGTTATTTAACCGATAGCAACTTGTTGTTTGCTGTTTCCGAAACAGATAGCAGGCTACATCCTAAAACTCGCGTGCTTGGAGTGGCAGATAGCAACACCAATAAAGTTTATGAAATAGCGAATTTTGCAACCAATGTTCAAGTCATTAATGAAGATACCAATAGCTCTCCCTACGTGGTTATAGGAAGTTCTTCGTTAAACTTTGCGATTGCTTTCGATTCAACCACAACAGACTCTACCGTTTTGACGTTCACCGCTATCGATTCGGCATTACCGATTGTTATGCAAGATAATGAAGGTAATCAATGGGATATTTTCGGCACGGCAGTATCTGGACCACGGATGGGCGAACAATTGACCATGCGAAGCGACTTTATTGCATTTTGGTTTTCCTGGGTTCCACTCTACCCAAATCCAGATATTCATAGCTTTTAAAGGACAGGAAGTGTTGAAAACGTTTAAAGTTGCCAGCCTTGCCGGTATGATTTTTTTAGCTCAAAGTCAGGTGCAAGCCGCCACTTGCTCTTGTGCTGGCGCACCCCTTGCTAACGGTATTAATATCGGCGATTTCGAAGCCGGCCGCACCAGCGTTACATTGAGTTTGGTAAACAGCGACATTAGCGATCTGGTTGAAGGCAGTAGAACGATTAACGATGAAACAGGGCGAAGTCGAGATACTGAAAGCTACATAGTAAAAACCACCTATGGTTTTAACGACCATTGGGCTTTCACTGGGATCATTTCCTACATAAACCATAGTCGCAACATTGCCATCAGCAATACTGCCGATGAAGAATCGAGCGGCCTTGGCGATAGTCTTTTTCTAGTCAGTTATGCACCACAAAAGATCGACCCATTTACTCGAGATGAATGGGCCGTCGGTGTTGGTTTAAGAGCACCGACTGGTGAAAATGATAATGGTGACCCGATCCTTTTTGCCGAGGACCTTCAACCGGGACAAGGTGCGTGGGGCTATTCGCTTTGGTTCCATTATGCCCATGCCTTCAATCAACAAGCTGATCTTGTTTATTATATCGATGGAAATTATTCTTCTGTCAATAGCAATGACCGCGAGTATTCGTTTGAAGATGAGTGGACCTTAACGACCGGTTTAAACTACTCATTGAATGCTGAGTGGTCGACAAACTGGTCTTTAAATTATCGCGATGCATCACCTCACACACGCTTTTCAGGAGAGATCCCAAATACTGGAGGCTGGTGGCTCGATTTATCACCTTCAATCAGTTATTCGCTAAATCCAGAATCAACAATCTCTTTATCTGGAACCATTCCTTTAGCACGCGATTTGGAAGGCACATTGCAATTTACCACCAAAAATTCATTTGCTTTGTCCTATACACACTTGTTTTGATCAGACACTTAATCACATGTCTGAACTTGTCTTTGTGGGTGTTCTTAATCAGCTTTGGGCTTTCAGTTAAAGCGGAAAATTTGGAGCCACTAGGATCTCACTCCGCTCCAGAATTTTATTCCAATAAAACGATTGAGTTAGACAATTACCGAGGAAGATATATCTATCTAGATTTTTGGGCCTCTTGGTGTGCTCCATGCAAACAATCGTTCCCGTGGATGGAACAACTCCATCAACAATATCACTCAAAAGGGTTGCAGATTATTGCTGTGAATATTGATGAAAACAAAAAAGATGCGCAACAGTTTTTATCTGAAGTCTCTGTTAGTTTTATTAATTTATATGACCCTAAAGGAAAAATAGGAAAAGTATTAAAAGTAAAAAAAATGCCTACTTCTTTGCTGATCGATCCAAAAGGCAATATTTTGTTTAAGCACTCAGGCTTTGATCAGGAATATGCGGAAAAGCTGGATGAGGTGCTAGCTCAGCTGATAAGTGAACCGGCATTTCAAAAATCAAGGCCCTTTAAAGAGTAATAACAGCGAGCATATCTTCGTTGTCATCATCCATACCGACCTCAACAAAACCAAAGCTAGAGTAAAACGCCTTAGCAACGGGATTGTTCGGGTTGTAGCAAATCTCAATTTCTTTGAGACCATCAGTTAGCTTAATTTCGTTGAGCGCTAGATTTAAAGCGATACGTCCGATCCCATTTTTTTGATGTTGGTGATCTATCATAAACCGCCAGATTGAAACTCTACTGAGCGTCTCTGTTACCCACATAAAGAAGCCTACAGGCTCTTCCCCTAAGTAGATCGCTCGAGTTTCGTATCCATCATTAAATGATGATTCAACCAGTGACCACATATTGCTGGCCACATAGTCTTGTTGTTCTTCGGATACATCAAGATCACAAACTTGCTCATAGTTACTCTTGGTGATCTGGCGAAGTGATACTGCCATGTTTTCCCTTTTCAACTTAATAGTTTAAGTCAGTAAACTAGACTCATTTGATTTTTCTTGGAACTTGATCGGATTGATACATAGAAAACTGATGGTTATCCGGATCGGCAATTTCCGCAGACCAGCCTCCGGGAGCATGGCTAACGGGTGTCACAATCGTCACGCCTTTTTCCGATAAAGTCGTTACGACATCATCGATGCCTCCGTCCGGCAGATCAAACACAACAATCGGGGAATTCCCAGGTCGAGATTCTTGCTCAAAGAAAAGCAATTCCAATTCATTCGCGGTTGTCGCTAATAGCCAGTCACCACCTTCATCTTCCATTCTTTGAATGTCCAGCCCTAAAGCATCACGGTAAAAAGCCTCTGTTTTATTGATGTCGTTGACGTAATAACAAATGGCTCCAATTTTGTTCTTGCCTAGCATGTTCTATTCCTCTTTTTCGGTTGATATCACCCTATGTTGCCGCGAGTAGTCATTTTGTGAGCTCACCATAAAAAGATGACCGTCGGGGTCATGGCTGGCTAGCGCCACTTTGTCATTATGAGGTGTTTTTTGCTGTGCTTTTATCAGCGCCTTGCGTATCCGACCAAACGCCAATCCGCCCCTTAAGCCGCTAGACTTAGATATATTCCGCCCGTCAAAATCTCGCCAACGACGTTTGATTTGCACAATGCGTTGTCGAAGTGCGGAATCTGACACCCGCAGCAGCCAGGTTAACTCAGCCTTGGTGTGCCCAGTCCATGCCAAAAGTGCGGTGGTTTTTAAACTTGGTGGTAAGGTGTTTACAAATTCAGTTATTGATATGGCGCTTTCTGTTTGGGAGTTATCTAAATAGGCTACAGAAGCTTCTCGCGCTCGCCGTCTTACAGCCGTTCTGGCGTCGAAGGCTGCACGATTTCGTATCGTACCAATCAACCAACGACGGTTTTTGATGCAAGACAAATCAGCGCGACCAGCTTCAATAGCTGCAAGAAGTGCCGTTTGGAGAAGATCTTCAGCTTCATCAGTACGCAGTGTTACTTTGTGTGCGTACTTGAGGAAGTCGGTATAGAGTTTATTGTTTCTCATGACGCTTGTTACTGTAATAATTATAAGTGCACGAGTTTTAACTTGCTGCAATGCCCACCTCAGGGCGTGTGGTTAGTGTTCGCACGCCTCACTGATCCTAGCTGCTTTAAATGTCCCCGAAATTGAAAACATCAAGACTTTCTTTGGCTTTAAACTATGTACGCTTCCATCTTCATGATTTACACAATTCTGAACTTTACCATAGGGTATCACTATCTCTATACTGCTTTTGTCACTCCATGCTTGAATATAGGAAAGGTGTACTTTTGATAGCGGTACTCCAGATAGCTTTTTATAAAGCTCATCTGAGATTGACATCGAAACTCCATTCACCGAAACTTCTAACCGCTTAAGTTGTTGCTTATTGACAGGCCAAACTGATTCCTTGTCTTTGTATTCTGCAAATAAACGGAATGGAACTGGCTTCAAGGTTCCTTGCTCACCAATTACACCAGAAATTTCGATTTCCATCACCGTTGGATAAACCAAACCCGCTGAACTTGCAGTCCCTGTCACCAGCGATAGAAGAATAAATGCGTACGTTCTCATATGAACACTAAAACCTAATTTTTCTGATTTTAACTATAACGAAGAGACTGTTAATAGTCTGCAACTCTGTATTGTTAACTGACCTTGAAGTTCGCAGTAATTCAATTGCATTTGTTTCAAGAAGAAAGAATTTCAATGACATTATTCCAGTTTAGTGTTTTCGCTAACTCTAAAGGGGTCTCTCCACGTTTCGTTTTCAAATTCCTATCAGCACCATGTTCGAGCAGAATTTTCACCGAAGTCGCGTTTCCAGCTAAAGCTTCTCCATGCAATAATGACCATCCATTTTCATCAACTGAATGGATCAAGTCATCCGATTTCTTTAATTCCTCAACTAGAGATTGCGCCATACTAATACTCATCGGATGTTCGACTAGTGCTTTTTGTTCTTCGGCAGGATTTACTTGCCCTTTTGAACCAAAAACCTTTGCCAATATGCTTTTTTTCTTTTCCACATAGACTAAATTAATTTGACTAGGATTCCCGAAGTCCAATCCCCAAGCCTCATCATGAGAATTCAATTCAGCTCGTGACATTCTTGATCTTAAGAGATTAATAGTAAACCCGCCGTATACTTCACCTTCTATAACAAACATCCAATCACTAACATCAGTAAGTTTAGCTTTTACATGGTCACCTGCACTAATGTTTCTTAACCAGTTTGGACTGTTCATTAGAAAGCCTGTAATAAATTCACCATCAAAATTAACTTCATTAATCCACATATGTTCAATACTGGGATCTCCATCTTTGGCATCATTGTCTTTGAATATAATTTTAACTGACGCAATTTCCAGCCCAGGAACGATCCTTCGTCGCTCCCAAGATAGTTCACGCCAAAAATATTTAAAACTCTCTCGCGCTTTATGGTTAGCCGTTAACATTTCTTGGTCATCATCTTCAGACATAAAAATTTTGTCTTCACTGCTCACAATGTACTCCTGTTTTTCTTATCAAGTTGCTATAGCAACTAATGGAAGTGAGTTACGCCGCAATAACCCGCAGCTGTTGCGGAAGTTTTTTATATGTGAAAATTGAGCGTAGCGATTCACATATAAAAGGCCGGAGTAATAGCTGTCAGTGTTGATTGCTTTGTTATAGTGTTTCATGTGTTGAACCAAATTGGCAATTTAACCTTCAATGAATTATTGGCTTTTTCAACTATTTTATCTATTAAATTTATGAGTTCAGCCTCATTGGTTTGTTTTCGTGCATTTAGTGCAGATTGAACTACCAATGGTATTTGCTCAACTTCGACTTTCACAAAACTATTTTTGTCTATGCTTAATGCGGATTCTTTCGGATAATCGAAAAATCCCCATAGACCCAATTTACAAAATTGAGAGTTAGTAAAATCGATTACTTTGATCTCATGCCGACTATCAATTTCCTTTGATTCTATAATCTCGACAGCCCCTTCATCTTGAGGAAATAGGATGCAACGGTCTTGTTCAAGTTTACTTCTTTCCATGATTCCTTAATGACTATAACGTTCAGCGCTGGCGAGCCGGCACTTCGGCTTCGGCCAGCCGCTGCTGGTTAATTGTTACTCGTTCAATACTCTTTCTATCCCTTCAACCCAACCAACTATCGCTATACATTCTTTTAGTTCTTCGCGTACTCTTTGAAATTCTATGTTTTCTTTTCCTGTTTCAGCACCATCTAACAAACGCTGCAACGAATCTAGCGCGTCCTGTGCTATAGCGTTGGTGATCGTGTTATAATCAGTAACCTCGACTCCATTTATTAGTACTCCTTTTTTAAATATCGAATGACTACATTCTCGGATATCTTTTTGGTAAGCTGTTAGTTGAATAGATTTATCACCTGAAAGCTTTTCGTTATCAAATCGAACGACACCTTTCTCAGGATGTGTAATCACCCTTATATTTCGATATTTTTCATGCTCCTTGGGCTTAACAGCTATATAATTACGCTCTTCATTAAAGCCTTTCTGAGAAAAAACTAGTAGAAAAATAATTAGTATTAATTTCACGTGTATAAATTTCCTTTAAAATATTAACGCTCAAATCACGCGAGTGTGGTTATTCGCGTGCATTTTTTTGTTATGTCTTTTATTCACCGGAATCAATAACCTTACTAACCCCAGCTAACATCAATTTTTTAACGACATCTACAACGCCCTTTGCAGAACCCTTTTTTATTTCTTCCTTACACATATCCACCCAGCGTTTAGAAGAATCTATTGAGGACGGTTTTTGTAAAAGAGATAATCCCTTATTAGTAAGTACAAGCCCCTCAAAGTTGTGAGGTGGCTCAAATCCAGTCTGACGAATATAGCCTTCTTCAATAAGCCAAATCAATGTATCCGTTATGTAATGAAGAAAATATAGTTCTCCGCCTTCTTCTGTTGGGTCATTTTCGCCTTCTGGTACCAAGTGCCAACCGGTTATCTCGACCATTTGACTATTCGAAAAATTGAACGAATCAAGCTCAACTTTCTTAGGAAAACTATCATAAAGATACGTAAGAATAAGCAATGTTGCTTTATCGAAATTTTCTATGTTTTTTTCCACTACATCCCTCTATAGCTGACATAACGCTTCGCTAAGAAGCGCTGTTTTTATCGGCGTCTTTCTTCTGCGCCTTGTTACATTCGGGTTTTAAAAACCTATCGCTTGAATCCTTGTATTCCATGAAGGAAGTTGACTACAATTCAAATTATCATCAGAGTAACGAATTCTAACCTTTTTATCAGAGACTCTAGCGGATAAAGCAATTGACACTAATTCGCCATACTGACTGGAGTCTACGTCAAGATACCCATTTAACTGTTGATTATCTGGATTATTGAAACCTAAGTAAGTTTGACCTCCATCGTTAAAAATGTGAGTCACCGTTAAATTACTACATTCCGTATAAGCAAAGCTAGATTGCGATAAAGCAAAAAGAGTAATGCTAAGTATAAGTTTTTTTATCATTTGTTGAACTCCACAATAGGTTTATTTGAAATGTAACAGTTAATAATTTCGCATCGTGCGCAATTTGCGATTGGCGCATTAATTAAAATCCAAGTCACAGAATTTACAGATTTTTTCTAATGGTTTCAACAAGTAACAAATTACCGAGCTTTCTCGCATCTTACAAATACGGCAGAGTGCCTATTTAATTAACGTTTAATGTATCAGTTCAATGTAAACAACATATTGTGCGATACCCCGTAAGTTCAACCGGTTGTTTAATTACACTCGTACAAATTGCGCAACATGCGCAATTTCTAGCATTAGTTTCTTCATTCACTAATCCTAAGCTCATAGCTCGAGTGACTCGATAGATTCTTCAATAGCTAGACCTAACCGCGCATATACAAATAAGTTATGCACCATTTCCGTGCAACGCACCAAAAAGTTGAGTAGAATATAGTAATATCCGTTACGAGCTATTATTTTGTCTCAAAAACAATCGCATCCTATATTAGACATATCCGTCCTCAGTACCGCGTTGGTACTGATTGATGATACCGATAAGATCTGCCAGCTTAATCCAGCGGCAGAGCAACTCTTGGGCTATTCCAGCCGGCAATTAGAAAACGAATCCTTTTACGAGCTAGTCACTGGGGACTTATCATCCTCAGCCCTAAACGTGTTTAGAGAACAAGAGAAATCGGGTTTTATTGAAGATGTTGAACTGCATGTTGCCACCGGAATCATCCGCACTAACCTGATGGTGACCCCCTGCTCAATATTATCCGGCGATGATCTGCTGTTGGAATTACAAACCAATGCTCATCTACAAAATATTAGAAAAGATATGCAGATCCAACAGCAAAGCAGAGTCAGCGAACACTTAATTAGAAACTTAGCTCATGAGATTAAAAACCCTCTCGGCGGTATTAAGGGAGCAGCACAACTATTAGAGAGAAAACTACCCGATGACTTTAGTAATAAATATTCTCAAGTCATTATTCGGGAAGCTGATAGATTAGGTGCTTTAGTTGATAGACTATTAATGCCTGCAAAGCCGGAGCCGGCTCAAGTCGTGAATCCGCATTTAGTCTTAGAGCAAGCCATAGAAATTGTCGAACTGCAGTTTTCCAGAGTCATTCAAATTACACGCGACTATGATCCGAGCCTACCTGATATCAATATTTCGCAAAACCAAATTCAACAAGTCTTTTTAAACCTAATTAAGAATTCGGCTGAAGCGATCCAGAGTCATAAGCACAACAAAGACGAAGCTCAGTTAACGGTTAGAACTCGAATGGTGCATCAACACACCATTGGTCAATCTCAATACCGACAAGTGATTAGATTTGATATTGAAGACAATGGTTCTGGAATCAGTAAAGAATTAGGAAACGATATATTTTTTCCGACAATTAGCGGAAAACAATCAAGCGGATTAGGGCTAAGTATCGCGCAGAGCTTAGTACAAAGACATAACGGAATCATTGAATTAGACCGACGTTCATCACCTACACGTTTTAGTGTTTATTTGCCGGTTTAAGTATTGGTGATTATGAAAACATCCCGGGAAAGTTATGAATATTGATTATTCTTCTAAACATATTTTACTAGTCGACGATGACGATAGCATTCGCTGGGTGCTAAACGAAGCTCTAGCTGATCTTGGGTTACAGGTCACTCAAACCAGTGACGCTGATTCGGCGATTAAGTTTCTCGAATCAGAAAACTTCGATTTAATTATTTCTGATGTTCGAATGCCCGGTACTTCCGGCATAGAATTACTGAAGCATTGTCAGCAATACTTTCCTGAATTACCTGTCATCATCATGACCGCACACTCTGATTTAGATAGCGCCGTGACCGCCTATACTAAAGGTGCTTTTGAGTACTTACCAAAACCCTTCGATCTCGATGAAGTCAATGACATTATCGAAAGAGCACTTACTCCCAAACAACAAAAAAGCGAATCCGGCTCAACCACCATTACCAATCGTTTTTCGATTGTGGGTGAAGCACCTAGTATGCAAAATTTGTATCGTGCGATTGGTCGGCTTTCTAACTCCCATGTTAGCGTATTGATCCGAGGGGAATCAGGAACGGGTAAAGAGTTGGTTGCACAAGCACTACATCAGCATAGCCCGCGCAAAGATAAACCCTTTATCGCTTTAAACATGGCAGCTATTCCAAAAGACTTAATCGAGTCAGAACTGTTTGGACATGAAAAAGGATCCTTTACAGGCGCAGCCGGACGTTCTCTGGGTCGATTCGAACAAGCCAATCAAGGAACACTTTTCTTAGATGAAATTGGCGACATGCCTTTGGAAACACAAACACGATTACTAAGAGTACTTTCAGAAGGAACTTTTTACAGAATCGGTTCCATCCATCCAGTGTCAGTCGACGTAAGAATTGTCGCTGCAACTCACCAGAACTTATTAAAGAAAGTCGAGCTCGGAGAGTTTAGAGAAGATCTTTACCACCGTCTAAATGTTATCCCTCTCGAACTGCCTCCGTTAAGAGAGCGAGCTGACGATATTGGACTTCTATCTGATTTTTTCTTAGCTAAAATCGCCCAAGAACTGAATGAGCCCAAAATACAAATCTCAGAGCAAGCCCTAGAAAAAATGAAACAATTTGACTGGCCCGGCAATGTTCGCCAATTAGAAAATACTTGTCGCTGGCTTTCAGTCATGGCCAACAGTCAATACATTACTCCCGCGGACTTACCCCATGAACTCTCCAATAACAATAAACGAACACCGGAAAATCAGTGGCATAAATCACTGGCCAACCATATAAAAAACCGCTTTATTGACGGTGATTCCAATATTCTTTGTGGCATACAAGAAGAGATCGAACAACTGCTTATTAAAACCGCATTGGAGCTATCGGCAGGAAAGAAAGCTGAGGCGGCTGGTTTGTTAGGATGGGGAAGAAATACTCTGACTCGAAAACAAAAAGAATAATGATGTTAATCCATTAACAACATTATTCCTCAGCCGTAACCTAAAGCCAGATTACCTTTTTATTGTTCTCTACGATAAACCATTTTGTATAGCGCAGGCAGAATTATAAGCGATAGAATCGTAGAAGAGATAATTCCACCAATCACCACTGTTGCTAAGGGTCGTTGAACTTCTGCGCCCGCACCAGTATTAAATGCCATTGGAACAAATCCCAAACTAGCGACTAGCGCAGTCATTAGTATCGGTCTTAGTCGTTGACTTGCTCCATGCTTAATCGCTTCGATTAACCGCATTCCATCTTCACGAATTTGTCGTATGAAGGTGAGCATTACCACTCCATTAAGTACCGATATCCCAGAAAGTGCAATAAACCCGACAGCCGCTGAAATAGATAACGGCATCTCTCTTAAAGTTAATGCTATCACTCCCCCCGTTAAAGCCAATGGAATACCGGTAAAAATAATTAGACTATCTTTAAAGGAACCGAAGGCGCTAAACAATAACGAAAAAATTAGTAAAAGGGTAATAGGAACCACAATTGATAAACGTTTGCTGGCAGATTCCAATTGTTCAAAAGTACCACCATACTCGATCCAGTAACCACTTGGTAAGCCCAGTCGTTCATTCATAATTGATTGAGTCTCTCCAATAAACGAACCTAAGTCTCTGCCTTCTACATTAGCGGTTGCAACAACATTACGTTTTCCATTTTGCCGGTTTATTTGATTGGGCCCTTGGATTTCCCTGATATTTGCAATTTCACCTAATGGCACGTAACGTAATTCTGGGCTTTTGTCTCGCGACAGCGCAATTGGAATTTGCCCTAAACTCTCTGGATTTTTGCGTACCGACTCATCCATTCTCACGACTAATTTAAAACGACGATCGCCCTCATAGATCAATCCAGTTTGCACCCCACTGATTGCCGCTTGAATTGCGAACTGTAACTCACTAATAGTTAAACCTAACAACGCCATATGATCGCGTTGCGGTTCAATCGATAACATTGGCAAACCTTTCATTTGTTCAACGCGCACATCCTTCGCTCCTTGAATACGCCCTAAGAGCATACTGGCCTTTTCACCATACTCAGCAAGTACATCAAGGTCGTCTCCGTAAATTCTAACCGCAACATCAGATCTAACTCCCGCGATAAGCTCATTAAAGCGCATTTCAATCGGTTGGGTAAACTCATATTTATTTCCGGGAACTTGCTCTACAGCTTGCCTTAGTTCTTCGATAAATTCTTGCTTAGTTTTATCAGGATTTTTCCACTCTTCCTTAGGTTTTAAGATAATGTAAGTATCCGCAACACTCGGTGGCATAGGGTCCGTAGCGACTTCCGGTGTTCCGATTTTCGCAAATACTCCTTCCACTTCATCAAATTCTCGGATGACTTCGCCAAGTTGGATTTGCATTTCCACCGCTTGCTCAAGACCAGTTCCTGGAATTCTTAAGGCGTGAAGTGCGATATCGTGTTCATCAAGTTGTGGTAAAAACTCTGTACCTAACTTAGATGCTTGATAAACACTTAATCCGACAACAACAACAGCGATTAGCAAAACCGATACCGGCTTTCTTACCGAGAAAGCTAATAGTGGTTGATAAAGCTCTCGTGCCTTTCTCATAATAAGGTTTTCTTTTTCACTCACTTTGCCAGTGACAAAAATTGCAACAGCGGCAGGAATAAATGTAATCGAAAAGACTAAGGCACCTAGCAATGCCGCAATAACCGTGAAAGCCATCGGTTGGAACATTTTCCCTTCAACGCCACTCAAGGTAAGAATTGGCAAATAGACCAAGATGATGATTAGAACGCCAAAAACAGCAGGCTTAATCACCTCAACAGTGCTTTGAGTAACTTCTTGTAAACGTTCGGGCAAAGTTAAATTTCTCGCTAACTTCGATTGTGCCAAAGCTAATCGGCGTAATGCATTTTCGACGACGATAACGGCACCATCGACGATTAAACCAAAATCGATTGCTCCTAAACTCATTAAATTTCCAGAAACCTTATTGGTTGCCATACCTGTAATAGCAAACAACATACTAAGAGGGATCACTAAAGCCGTAATTAACGCCGCTCGAATATTTCCAAGTAATAAGAAAAGAACCGCTATCACTAACAATGCTCCTTCTAGTAGGTTTTTTTCCACCGTTGCGATGGTTTTGTCCACTAGAGAAGTTCGATCATAAACGGCTTGTGCGACTACACCTTGTGGCAAACTGTTGTTGACCTGAATTAGCTTTTCAGCAACCGCTCTAGACACCGTTCGGCTGTTTTCGCCTAACAACATAAACGCCGTACCCAAAACGGTTTCTTTCCCATTTTGAGTAGCTGCTCCAGTGCGTAGCTCTTTACCTAATTGAACAATGGCAACATCTTTAATTCGAACGGGAGCGTCGTCCCTTTTTGCAATAACAGTATTTGCAATTTCTTGCATATTTTGTAATTGTCCCGGAGAGCGAACTAACCACTGCTCGCCATTCCTTTCGATATAACCGGCACCGGCATTTTGATTGTTATTTTCCAAAGCGATGATCAAGTCTTGGATTGTCACTTTGTATGCCAGTAATTTTCCTGGGAGGGGAGTAACTTGAAATTCTCGTTCAAAACCACCGATACTATTGATTTCAGTAATGCCCGGCACTTTGACTAACTGTGGTCGAATTATCCAGTCTTGAATGGTGCGTAAATCTTCTGCGGTATAACTTTCTCCGGTTGATTTTTTAGCACCTTCTTTAGCAAAAATGCTATAAGTAAATATTTCTCCAAGTCCGCTAGCAATCGGCCCTAACTCTGGTTTTATACCTTGTGGTAGGTCTTTACTAATACCTGACAGTCGCTCGCTAATTTGTTGTCTTGCCCAATAGATATCGGTTCCATCTTCAAATACCACCGTTACTTGAGATAAACCGTAGCGAGACAGCGATCGGGTGTAGTCCATTTGAGGAATACCAGACATCGCATTCTCCACCACATAGGTTACTCGCTGTTCAGATTCAAGAGGAGAGAACCCTTCAACTTGGGTGTTAATTTGAACCTGAACATTAGTGATATCGGGTACTGCATCAATTGGTAATTTTAGTGCGTTATAGAGCCCCAAACCGGCTATGAATAAAGTCGCTAAGATAATTAGCCAGCGTTTTTCAACCGCAAAGGCGATTAATCGATTAATCATGATTTATCTCCTAGTGGTCGTGGCTTGCGCCATCTTTAAGTACTTCAGCTTTTAACAAAAAACTATTGCTTGTGACATACTCGGTTCCCGGCGCTATACCACCTAAAACTTCGATATATTCGCCATCACTATCTCCAAGCTCCACCATCCGCACTTCAAAAGTATTTCCGAATTTTGCGAAAACGACAGGCATGTCTCTAAAAGACTGAATAGCTGAAGTCCTTACCGCCATTTCGGTATCCGATTGACTAATTTCAATATCGGCTTTAATGTGCATTCCTGGTCGCCAATGCCCTTGTTGATTGGAAACAATTGCGCGCGCTCTAGCTATGTGACCACCAGTCATTTTTGGTGCAATATAAGAAATACTAGAGCTCACTCGTTGGTGCTGATGTAAATCGTAGAGTTCAATTTTCTGCCCAATAGCAAGGCGTTCGATATTTTCAGGAAATGCCGAAAGGTCAACCCAGACTTCGGAAAGATCGGTAACTTCAACCAATGCAGAGTTTTCAGCCTTATCACCCACGTTAGCAAAAACACCGCTGACTTCACCATCACTCGGACTGGTTAAAGAATAATTTTGTAATGTTTGGGTATTTAACAACGTAGCAATTACTTGACCTTTCTTGACCTTGTCCCCAACTTTAACTCGCATTGTTTTAACGATCCCAGGATAGGCAGCATGTAAATTAAATAGCTTGTTATCTGGAACACTAATCACCCCAAATAATGTGTCTTTTTGAATCAAGGTTTTCGCCGATACTTTTTCCGTTTCAATTTTTGAGAGTGCTAATAAACGGTCACTGATAACAGCTCGTCCCTCATGGTTTTCATAATTCCAAGCGTAGTTTTTTCCCTGATAGTTCGCCTTGAGTTCGACGTCAAAAGAGTGAGGTTCAACGACTTCACGATTTCCAACTAAGTAATCTCCTTCAGCAGCGAAGTCAATTTGGTCTTGAACACCACCGAGACGCCCTAGAGTGACATCAATCTTTACTAATTTAGGGTCGACCAACTGACTATCTTTATAGACGTAGAGTCTCATTTCTGGGGGTATACCTTTTTCGAAAATAGTGACTTCCACTCTGAAGCCATCTGACTCGAGTAATTTACCTCCGTTAGGACCTTTAGGTTCTTCTTCCACTTGACGATCTGCACCATGGTCGCCGGATGCCATGACGAAAGGTGTTAAAAATATAGATAGGACTATCAATAAAATGTGTTTCATTATTTGTTACCTGCCATCGATATGGTCTTAGCACTCATCGAGCGACCAGTAATTCGCTCGAGCTCTAAAAATTGGGTGTGGATCTGCCAACGGATTTGATTGGTCGATTCTTCGATTGAGAATAATTCCGATTGCGCATCAATCCACTGCAATACTGAGTAGCGGCCTTTTTCAAAACCCTTTTCAGTTTCTTTTAATAATTGAATTGCCTTAGGACGAAGCTGATTTTGCAATGATGCTAATTGTTGTTTCAGAAAGCTTAATCGCTGCTGGATTTCAATCAATGACAAGCGAAGCTGAAGCTTTTGAGAGTCGCTGTCTAGAGCACTTTGCTCAACTTGGATCTGGGCGGCTTCAATGCTACCTTTATTTGGATTGGTATAGGCCAGAGGCATCGAAAGAGATAAACTAACGGACTGATCGCTAGTCCTTTGGTGTTGTCTGATTCCGATACCCCAAGTGATATCGCTTTCACCCATAGAACGAGCCAAGTTTAATCTAGAAACTGACAAACGCTGTAGTGCAAATTGGTATTGCATTCGGGGCAACTGCTCTATGGCCTCTGTAATATCTTCCATAGTTGGGAGGGCAGGCAACTCCTTAAGGTTGCCTGATATCACATTCAGTGGCGACGATGACATCCACATAGCAGCTAGCCTCAGCGAAGCGAGTTTTAGCTCACCTTCAAGCTGACGCTTGGTTAGTTCAGAGCGAGTTAATCTGACAGCCATTTTCGAAACATCCGCCTCACCAACTGCACCAGCTTTTGCTCTTTGGTTGATGATCTTCAATGAACTCTTTTCACTCTGAATTTGTTGAGTAATCAGTCCAATTCTTTCTTGAATATAGAGACATTGATAATACCGCCGACTGGTTTCGGCCAGAATATCTAAACGTGATATCAAATACTGTTTTTGCATTCTCTGAGTTTCTGCATTGGCGAACTGTAAACGCTGCTGTTGCTTACCACCCCGTTCAATTTGCTGGCTATAAACTAGATTGATTTCAGCAGCATCAAACCCTTGATAGTCGCCAGAACCAAAAGCATTCTCAACTTCAACTCCAATCGTAGGATTAGGAGTAAGCTCTGCTTGTATTAGCATCGCTTCTGCCGCTCTAATAGCGAGCGGGTAACGTTTAAGTTGTGTATTTTCTTTGAGAGTAAGCTGTAATGCTTGCTTCAATGTAATTGATGACCCAGACGACGCCAAACTAGCGCTAGCAAGACAAATACTCGAAAGTAATATCATTGCACGTCTAAAAATACCTGGCGGAATGGCCAGAATACAAATAGCTTTCATTTTTTAACTCCATAACAAACTGCATCAATCTATTGAGGCTGCGTTTAAGAAAGCAGACACAGGCCAAATAGAACAGTTTTCACAGTTCGAATTTTCAATATAGAAATTGCTAGAAAAATCACCCTGTAAGAGCAAAGTTCTAACTAACGGTTTGATTAACTTAAGGAGTCAATATTAGGTGGAGGGGTAGGAGGTGTCGGATAAATACTGATGAATTGAGAATTAAATCCGAATAAGTTAAAAGTATCTCGTTTTTCAAATACTCTTAGCTCATCGGCTTTCAAAAATACACTCACATACAAATGGAAATGCTTCTGACTTTCATTATCACCTGACTCTATTTGGTTGGACACTGCGTCTATGATTGCATGGTGTACTAGTTCAAAGTGAACATGAGGAGCATCTGAAGAGTTATGGTTTTCTTCATTAATATGCACCGTCGCTGATACGCCATTAAATAATAACGGTATTAATATCAGGATAATGGCAACTTTTCTTAACATATTAAAAAGACGATTAAAATATTACTTGTTTCTCGGCAAACCAGCAAATTCTGGTTTTTGTTGGACATTTCTAATTTCATTTATCCACCGATTGATACTAAAGATAGTATCAGAGAGTATGGATTTTGCAAGTGTCTTGGACTTGAGAGAGTAATATCTTACATTTTATCTTTCGAAGATTTCTTTATCTCAGATTCGTCTAGCAAATCAAACCCAGAGTCCTGATCTTCAGACTCACTAATCTTTTGTTTTTTGTCTTCTTGAACTACTTTGATGGTTCTCTCAACATAAGGATCAGGCATAAACATTTGAACTAAAGCACCAAAGACCACCGCGGAGGTTTTCTTTTTTCTAGCCCAACCAAAGAGTTTGAAGAAAACCAATACCGAGATAACCAGAATTAACCATGGAAGCAACAAATAGCCAATTTCAATTAGCTTATCCAATAAGTTCTCCTTTTTGATTAAAGCTTTAGCCTATTTAACTCTAGCCGCTACTAATTAAGTGGTCATCGAATAAGGTATTTTCAATGACCAAAGAAAACTAATTTGTCACTAACACGCTTTAACCAACTAACCTAACTTTTTAGTCCGAATTCATTAATATTGAGCGCAAAATCCTTGCCATTGGTCGCTATCAGGCCGATGTTTGTTAGATGGTTATAATCTTCGAATTCTAGCCCCCGACTATCAATCCACATAACACTTTGACTTAAACCTATCGAGACGCTCACAATTATCCCTATGAAACAGTAAACTAAAGTTGTTATAGTCTAATCTGCTATTTCAAGCATAATCGGTTTTCAGCTTAAACAGTGAAGAATTCGGGGAGCATATAATGAGTTATGTCAGCGCAATGAAATGCACTGGATGCGGAAAAACCTATCCTTTTAAGCAGCTACTGAATCTGTGCCCCGAAGATCAACGACCACTTGAACTGGTCATTGATATTGAAAAGCTAAAATCGGAAAAGCCGAATCTTAAATGGTATCGGCCGGATATAACATCACTCTGGCGATTCGGCTCCCTCCTAGGTCTAGATATTAATCATCCTCAGGACCAACAAAATATTGTTTCATTGGGCGAGGGCTTTACCCCGGAGATCCCTTACCACCATCAAAAACTCGCCAAGCAGCATGGTTTTGAGCTGTCGATTAAAGATGAAGGCCAACCTCATAAAGGTTGGGGAGCAAATCCAACCGGAAGTTTTAAAGATCGTGGAATGTGTATGGCTATTTCCATGGCTAAACATTATGGACTCAAAAAAGTGGTGGTGCCGACCCAAGGAAACGCTGGTGATTCAATGGCCGAGTATGCCATGGCTGCTGGCATGGAAGCGGTAGTTATAATGCCCGATGACACTCCAATGCCAATTCTAGGCAGAGTTTCCGCATTGGCAAAAATGAGGGATGATATTCACATCGAGCTAGTCAAGGGCACCATTAAAGAAGCTGGAATGTTAATGAAGGAAAAATATCTACCTCAAGGCTTTTTTAATATGGCAACGTTTCAAGAACCGGGCTGGCGAATAGATGGTAAAAAGACACTCGGTTTAGAAATTGCGGAACCCAAGAATGGTGCACAAGGTAAATGGGCATTACCGGATGTCGTTCTTTATCCAACCGGTGGAGGAACCGGAATCTTAGGAATGTGGAAAGCGTTTGATGAACTTCAGGCCCTCGGTTTAATTGATGAACAACGACCGAGAATCATATCTGTTCAAGCTGAAAACACCAAACCAATAGTCAATGCTTATTTGGCTAAACAGTCGGACACAACACCAGTAAATGCAGGTCAAACAATCGCTACCGGGCTCAATGTTCCTGGAGGAGTCGGTCACTTTAAAGTACTCGATATCATCAAGCAAAGTGGTGGAATGGCAATTGCCGTTAATGAGTCGCAAATTGAACAAAGTTTTTGCCAGACCTATCGACAAACTGGCGTATGGATCTGCCCAGAAGGTGCCGCTACCATTGCAGCACTAGAACAAGCAATTGACCATCAATTAATAAAATCCAAGGATCGAGTGGTGGCATTTAATACCGGTTCGTTTGAAAAATATTTACCTAATTTACGCCATTTAGTATTTAGCTAATTGGCAATAAAATTCAAAAAAGCCTAGTCGCTAAATGATGGTGTATAAAAGGGGGTACACTATCTCGTAGGAGCAAAGCCGACTAGGCTGAAACTTTGAATTTTAGATCGTTTAACTCGATAACTTTAGTTATAGCAAACAGTGTGCCAATTTCTAGAAATATTAAAAAGCTCGTGCTACGGCATACACAAACAAGTTAAAACCTAACAAGCGTGAGCGCTTATGACTGATTTAAGTGCAACCAATTAACACCATGAACCAATAAAGTGCGGTTGGAAAATGAACGACTTTGAGCGATTAAGAAACGAAATATCTAACTGTCAAATTTGCCAAGACTTTTTGCCAGCAGGCCCTAACCCAGTAGTTCAAATTAATCCTATGGCTAAAATACTAGTCGCCGGTCAAGCTCCGGGAGTTAAAGTTCACCAGTCAAATATTCCTTTCAATGATGCGAGCGGGGATCGATTAAGAACCTGGATGGATATTGGCCCCGAAGTTTTTTACGACGACTCAATAATAGCGATTTTGCCAATGGGGTTTTGTTATCCAGGAAAAGGAAAATCAGGCGACCTACCTCCAAGAAAAGAGTGCGCTATTCACTGGCGAAATAGGGTACTCGAACAATTAGGGAATATTGAGTTCACACTAGTAATCGGCCAATATGCCGCGAAATGGCACTTCCCCGAGCTAAATCACTTGAACTTAACCGACACCGTAAAACAGGTTTGCGCGACCCCATCTGACAAGTTAGTTCTTCCGCATCCCAGCCCGCGTAATTTTGCTTGGTTTAAACGAAATCCGTGGTTTGAAGGGGAGGTAGTTCCTAACATTAAACGAAAAGTAAAATTGATATTAAAGCACAATTAAAACAGAAAGTTGACCGCCTCAGGATTGAGCCATACGTTTGATAAAGCTCTCATATTCTATTTAGTTAAAAGGTTGTCCAAGGCATGTCCTAAGGTTGCAAATTCAAATTTGAAACCGTTATCTAGTGCCACTTGTGGAACAACCCTTTGACCTTTAAGCAGTAACTCATCCGCCATTTCACCGAACAATAGTTTTGCCAACAATGCAGGCATTCTAAGCTTTGCTGGGCGCCTCAAAACACTGGCTAAGGTTTTACTGAAGTATTGATTCGAAACAGGCGACGGCGCAACACCATTGACAGGTCCTTGAATCGATTCATTATCAATCATCCAAATGATCATGGAAACTAGATCATCAATATGGATCCATGACATCCATTGATTGCCATGTCCTAGTGGACCTCCAAGATATAATTTGAATGGTAAAAGCATGGCTGACAAAGCTCCGCCATTATCACCTAAAACAATACCAGTCCGAAGTAGGCAAACTCGTACACCCAATGGTTCCGCTTTTAGTGCATTGCTCTCCCATTCAGAACAGAGTTGATGTGAAAAACTGGAACGGCCGGAATCTTGTTCGGTTAATTTTTGATTTTTTCTTGGACCATAAAAACCAATCGCTGAGCCATTAATTAGCAGTTCTGGTTTGTGAGAAGTCTGTTCAATAAACTCAGTGACCATGGTTGTCGCTTGAACACGACTAGCGATAATTTGCTGCTTAACTTTATCATTCCAGCGGTGTTCATCCAGAGGCTTTCCAGCAAGATTAATAACGATATTGTAGCTCTTGTCGATATCTAATTGGTCAACAACTTTTACTTTTTCATCTAAATAGCTCGATAGAAACAGAGATTTGGTTTTGGCAAGATTTCGAGTATAAATAGTGACCTTGAAGCTAAGTTCAACTAGTTGTTTAACTAATGCTTGGCCAATAAACCCCGATCCACCAACAATTAACACTGTTTTAAGTTGATAGTTCGGTTTATCAATAGGAGACTGTTTCAACTGAGCCGCTCTCAAAGTGTCTGCTCCGCTAATTCATTAGGCAGCCAAGAAGAATAATTTTCAACCGCTTCGGCTCGCCGATTTATGGTACCTGATACTTTAGTATACGCTCAATCCTTCGATATGGACGAGATGAGGGTTGCTTATCTTAAGAAACTCTCAATAATTGTTATTTATATAGCCAAACGCATTACCTAGCTTTCCTAGGATTGTGTATTATCATTACTCCTAAATTTGGAATGTTTGAATCCAATGAATGCAAAAGTCGCTTCGGTTTATTTACTTGTTGTACTTATCTGGTCCACTACACCGCTTGGTATAGTTTGGAGTAGCGAAACCGTGCACCCAACTATGGCAGTGTTACTAAGAATGCTTATTGCGGTGGTTTTAGGTGCGATTGTAATCGTCTATAAGAAAATCGAGGTTCCGACTCACAAAACAGCATTAAAGCTCTATAGCTACTCAGCTTTAGGTATATTCGGTGGAATGTCTTCCGCCTACATGGCGGCTCAATACCTACCTTCAGGGATCATGTCGTTGATATTTGGTCTAGCGCCGCTAATATCAGGGCTTATAGCGCGAAAAATACTCGACGAACCACGCTTTAGCGGTTTGCGAAAAATAGCGCTAACCATCGCTTTTTTCGGTTTAGCTGTTGTCTGTTCGGATAACCTTATAGTGGCAAAAGATAATTGGCTTGGACTAATTTACATACTAGCAGCAGTAATTTTTTTCAGTTTAAGCGGCGTTTTTGTAAAAAGCGTCAAGTTGGATATAAATCCGTTGTCTACTACCATCGGAGCGTTGACTCTAACTCTACCGGGATTCATTGCCGTTTGGCTTATTTTTGATGGCTCCTTATCCGTTGAACAGTGGCAGCCAAGAGCCGTTTACTCGATCTTATATCTAGGTGTATTTGGTTCGCTGATTGGCTTTGTTGGGTATTACTACATCCTGCAAAAATTAGAAGCCAGCACGGTAGCCTTAGTCACACTAATGACACCGGTCATCGCGATGATTTTTGGAGCGGTGTTTAATCAAGAAGTAATTACTGACAAAATACTTATAGGCGCAGTGCTGGTTATGCTGGGATTGGGTTTATTTTTATACGGCGACCGAATCAATCGACACATTAGCAAACTAAGGATTTAACTCTAATTTTTGAGCTGAATGGTAAACTTGGCGCCGCCTAGCAGCTCTGAGCGAGTTAACTGTATTGTGGCATCATGCCAACTGATTACTCGAGAGACGATAGCTAATCCAAGTCCAAAATGATCACTTTGAGTTCGACTCTTATCCAATTTGACAAAAGCTCGAAAGACGTTTTCTTGATCCGCATCTGGAATTCCAGGTCCATCATCCTCAATGACAATGATTAAGGCGTTGCTTTTTTGACGACAACTCACTGAAACTTGTTGCTCGGAATAATTGATCGCATTAGTCAGTAAGTTCATAATCGCGCGCGAAAACCAACCGGGATCAAGGGGGTATAATGCAGCCTTGGAATCGACCGAGCTAATAAATGCAATCGCTTTATCATGCTTATCGGCTAACAATTGACAACCATTGATCGTTGTTTCAACCAGTTTTACTACGTTGACTTCTGACTTAACCAACTCAAAACGTTTACGCTCTAAACTCGCATAATCCAAAAAAGCTTCCAGCATATTTTCCATTCGAGTGAGATCATCATCCATCCGCTTAAGGTAATAATTCTTTTTCTGGTTTGTTTCTGTTTCCAAAGCGGCATCTACACCAAACCTTAGACAAGACAGAGGGGTACGTAAATCATGAGAAATACTTCCCGCTAGCAACTTATTTTCTGCAATTAAATCTTCTATTTGATTGGCCATTCGATTAAAGCTGGTTTCTAATGTTTCAATATAGGAAAACCGGCTGATAACAATTCGTTGACTCAAATCTCCGGCGCCAAATTCAGAGGCCATTTGATCGAGCCTAGTCAATCGCCTAGCCAAAGGAAATGCCCAAATGGCAAGAATCAAACAGAACCCCAGATAGAAAAGTAAGGTTAACCAAATTTCCAATTCAGAATTGTTATTTTTGGACGGGTGATTTTTGGGAAGGGTGGTTAATACCAGCAGCATTGACGGGTGATTATCGATCCCTCGAATAATTTCAACATATTCTTCAGAATCAATGACCAGCCCAGTTTCCGAGTTTACTTTTTGCATGAGCTCGTTTGACAATGACAAATTTTGCTGCTGTTCGAAAGTTAGATCGATATCTAGAATTTTTCGCCATTTGAGTAATTCACTATTCAGATTTTCTGCTGGAACTAGTTGGAGTTGCTGGCTAATACTATTTAATAGTTTGCTTTCTGATGAAAACTCTTGAGCATCAAAGACATCAATTTGTGCATCAAAAACTTCATCTAAAAACTTGCCAAGTAGAAACAACGCTAGCAAGGCAGTGACTAGCACGCTCACATAGATGCGTTTCAATTCTGACCCCAAGCATCTGCAACAAATAGATATCCTTTCCCCCAAACGGTTTTTATTTTTTGAGGTTTTTGAGAATTATCATCTAGCTTTTTTCGTAGCACGGAGATCATTAAATCGAACCGTCTATCTTGACCGTCGTATTCTCGCCCTTTTAGAGCCTTAAACACCTGATCTCGATTAACGGGTGTACCAGCATGGCAAGCCAGATACCATAAGAAATCAAACTCGCTGGAAGAAAAGTCTATTTCAGCTTTATTGAATAAAACTCTTTTAGCGGTATTATCTAAATTGAGATCGCCAAACTGTAAAACCTGTTGTGTTTCTTCTAAAGAGTCGCTTAATTGAATTTTATTTCTGATCAAGGATTTAATTCTCGCCAATAGCGCACGCGGTCTAACGGGCTTAACCACGTAATCATTCGCACCGACCTCTAACCCAATCACTTCGTCAAGCTCATCACTGCGAGCCGTTAACATAACAATCGGAACATTGCTGATTGCTCGAATATCTCGACAGACCTGTATTCCATCGATACCCGGTAACATCACGTCCAATAAGACTAAATCGAATTCCGCTGCTTTGAATGCTTCTAACGCTGTGTCGCCTCGTTCAATATGAGTCACCTGATAGCTGTGCTCATGCAGGTACTCTTGAACCCATTGGGCGAGAGATATATCATCTTCGACCAATAAAATATTTCCGTAACTTTCCACGTTTGTCTCCCTATAGCAGGTACTAAAAAACACGCCAGCGAGTGCGCCGTTTTTTGGAGTTATGTACCCAACTGACTTTAATAGTAGATACCGCAATAGTTTGTTGATTATCAACACTTACCAATTCAAGCTGTTCATCTTCGCTGGATGCGAAAATATATTTAAAATTCCCTAAACGAGCGCCTTGCCAACAATTGATCTGTAGTTTGTCAGATAATCTTCTTAAACAATAACTACCTTTTTTAGACGCAGACCACTCAACTTTGATATTGGCAAAACACTTTCTGCCTTTACGTAAAGCGACACACTTATTAGGCACTAATTTCAGCGCTTTAATTGAGTGTTTTTCATCTCTTTCGGCACTGAATGCTGTTCCAATCAAAAGATTGCTAACCACAACAATGCTCCCTGCAATTTTAAGCAATCCTCTGCCATTAAAACACATAGGAGAATCCTAATAAGACAGAAGAAAGATTATCGTTGACTACAAGAGGACTATTTTTTATGTTGCTACTTAAAAACGTATGCTCGAGCGCAATTTCAAACACCCAACTCTCAGATATAGGAGTTTGAGCTGAAATTTCAAAATCTACCGTATAGCCAGCCCCCGTAGAGTAAGCGAATAGTTCATCGGTTAGTTCAAAGTCTTTCAGACCAACATTGTAATTAATTACTTTGCTCGAATACCATGTGGCTCCCAAGCCATAAGTTAGATCCCAGTTTCGAATTGCAGCAGTTCTCCCCAAGTAACCTTCGACTACAAAACTCTGATGAGAGTTATTTAGAATATCGTAAGCAGCTTCAAGTGAGTAATAAGTATCGCTTTCCCAATTACTGTATCTAACTCCTAACAATTCGTCGTCTTTACGAGTTTGTAAATTAACGAGTTCTGGGATCTCTTTTTCATCTTTGTCGGTTTTATCGATAGCAGGCGAATAATGCCCCCAGACTAAATCAAGTCCTTCGGCTTCACTTTCCCATAAATGGTAACCGAGATAAAATCGGCCCAAAACTCCGCTAATTCGATTTCTGGCATTCGATTCAACGAACCAATCATTGTACTCTCCATCAAAAGTCACGGCGAGAACGGGAACATATCCAATCTCGTTTTCCAGATAAAGTTGAGATTGATATCCAGCACCGACAATTGCCTTAAACTCATAGAAGTTATTCGACTCTTGCTGCTCTGAAACGGATTGTTCTGCTTCGCTGTTAACCGAGGCATTGGATTGAGGTTCGGTTTCGGCCGCTTGGGTAGAGAAAGGTATAGCAATATTAGATATGACCAGTAATATGGCGATCAATGAAGTTTCTTTGAAAAACATCCGAGCAGGATTCCAGTTTGCTACCTATAACTTAATATAGTCTTAATTAAGTGATAATAGCAAACTGGCAATCGGATGGCCGCAGGAAGGTGTAGCTAAATTGTCAGAATTTGTAGCTTTCAACAATTCAGTATTTGTGATCTTTCCTTGCAGCGCTGTTAAAAGTGGAGTTTAAATCCAACCGACGGAAACTGTTCAATACCGCGCTCTTCTGCGATAACAAAATCTTCCAAGGTCTCGTTCCCGTCTGGCGCAAAGTGATAGCCCTCGACATTTTCATGGCCCAGTGCGTTGATTAGCGCAAACGTCCAAGCCGCATCCAGACCAAAAACTTGATATTGATACTCAGCCTGTAAATCCAGTCGATGATAGGTAGGCAGGGTCTTTGAATTTAGCTCTCCGTAAACAGGCAAGTAGTGACCATCGTGAAACTCGTTAGGTCTAAGTCCTACAATTGGCGTATATTTTTGGCCACTTCTTACAGTCAGTCTGGCACCAAAATTCCAACGCTCATTCAATTCATAATTGCCAACAATATTGAGTATCAACGGAGTGTCGAGGTAGTAGTCTTCGGTCACACCGGTGCGGTCATTAGTTCTTTCTGATTTAGACCAACTTAATGACGCCCAACCATACCAACCATCGGCAAGATCCCGCTCTACCAAAAACTCAACACCATGAGCATTTCCAGACATCTCGTTAGTGTAATGAATGTCATAGTCAGGATCATCCTCTGCTAGAGCCAAAGGCAGTTCACTCATATTCTTACGATAAACGTCAATTCCAGCTTGCCAAACAGACTGAAAACGATATTTTGCACCAACAGAAAAATGCTCAGCTCGGGGCGATTTAATATTGGGATTACCTAATATTCGCACCGCAGTTTCGGCATCGGGAAATCGAGTATACTGGCCAGCTTTGGCGTTCAATGAAAATTGAGAATCTAAAAACCACTCGATCGCAAAACGTGGCATAACAAATTTTTCTTCGGTGTAATCGTTATATTCACCGCGTAGTCCTACATCAAGGGCAATGCTGTTAGTAACTTTCCATTGGTTACTAATATAAGCGGCATTAGTTTTTTGTAGCAAGCTGGTAGAGTCTTGAATCCTATCACCGCGCTGTGCTTCACAATCTTGCTGATGATCGGTACAAAAATAAGGGATAACATCAAAAGCATAAGTGAAATCAAATTCTCTTACTTCCATACCCAAAGTAAGTTTATGATCTTTGAACCAATTTTTTTGATAATAGCCTCGAAAGAATGTTTCTTTATACTGTTGGTCAATAAACTGACCGTCGCCAAAGGTTAGCAGATTAGTGTTATCTAACTTAGATACGCCTAAACTCCAATATCCTCCGTTCTCAGAAAACAGCTCCCAGCGAGCGCCTACACTATCGAAGCTATCATCATAGTATAGATCGCCAGCTATTTCAGGATCGGCTCTTCCTTCTTCGGACGCCTCAGAGATATTACCTCGGGTATAATCGCCTGCACCCGCGGCAGTCAGAGTAAACTTTTGATTATCACCAATTAACCACTGATATTTAAATTGATAATCATCTGATTGGGGCGCTTCAAAAAATGTAATGCCTTCCTCATCTTCTTCATCTTCTTTGATATAAAGATGAAGTAGACTCTTTCGATAGGACGCATAAAAGGCCTGATTCTCACCCAGCCCTGATTCCACCAAAATACCAGTTTTTAGCAAACTCCAATCAAAAGTCCCGGCTAACTCTTGGTTTCTTGGATCTCTCAGTGAGACGTCAACAATACCGCCAGTGGCTTCGCCAAATTGAGCGCCAAATCCGGCTGGATAAAGGTCAAATTTTTGTACCAAGTTTTCATTAAAAATACTCGTTCCAAAGGCGTGAAATACATAACCAGCAGGCATAAAATCGATATAGTAAGCATTATCGTCAGGCGACGAGCCTCTAATTGCTGGCTCTCCACCGTAATCACCACCAGCAATCACTACGCCAGGCAAGCTATATACTGCACTTAAAGGATCACCGTCGATACCCGGAACCTTCAGAAGTTTCTTGGTATCTTCGTCTACTTCTGTAATCGCTCTATTTCTAGAGCCAATGACTTTAACCACTTCGCCTTGGACATCTTTGTCCGTAGAATCAGATTCATCAGTTTGTGTTGCATTATTTGCATTGGTTGCGCTCGAAGTTACCAAAGCCATTATTAGTAGGCACTTATTGATAAGCCTACTATAAATCTTTTGATCTAAATTACTACTCATACTATCGCCTTTCGTTTTTTCCATTAATAGAACTGATAGAACCATTATGTAACGGATGAGCAGTAAATAATGTATTGGATTTGTAGACTAAATGTAGGACGAAGTGGCAATTGACATAATCGACAATTGCTCAAAGACTCGTTTTACCTTTAAAGATTAATTAGTCGATGGTTAGACGGGCTTTTGGCTAATTGACTAGCTTTGCTTCTATTTGACCAATGAGTGCGATTGCGTCCTCAGTTTCAAATTGTAAAATGAGATTCTTAAGCTCTCTCATTTCCGTTTGAATTAAGGAACTGTCATATTGAACATCACAATAGCTGACTTCGTCAGGAGAAATATAGGCGCCTTCGGCAAGCGCCTGTTTAGTTTCAGAGAGAGCGGTTAGTACGGCGTTGTTTGACATTTTTTCGAGATTGCTATCTTTCTCGGTATTAGCGTCGGTATACCTTTCGAACAGCTCGATGACTTCTTCAAAATGGCTGTTGAGCTGTACAAATGTTTCTTGATATTCTTCAGAACGCTGCTGTTTGGCTAATTCCTCAAGCTCTAATGCCGATTGCTGTACTCGCAGAGCACTAAGGTTAGCAGCACCGCCCTTTATAGTATGCGCCAAGTGCCTTACTTTCTCTGAATCCATATTAATACAAGCACTTTCCAATTCATCAACTTGCTTTGGCGAACTTTTAAGAAACATGGCTATTAAGCTACGCATTAGTTTTTCTTTACCCAATGATCGCTTTAGTAATGCTTGCTCATCCCAAATAAGATTAGATTTATCCTCGTTATTATCGCTCATATTTATTACCTGACTTTTATCTTTATGCTGATCTATCGAGTAACCAATTGGTTTAAACCAAATCAGCAACTTTTCAATCATCTTTATCGGTTCGATTGGTTTACTAACATATTCGTTCATTCCAGACTGAAGGCATTTCTCTTTGTCTTCTTTCATTGCGTTAGCAGTAATCGCCACTATAGGAATTTCTATATATCTTATTCCAGCTTCACCATTTCTAATTAATTGACTTGCTGTGTAGCCGTCCATTCTTGGCATCTGGCAATCCATAAACAAAATGGAATAGGGGTCATCTTCGCTAGACATGTTGAGTAAGTCAATGGCTTCCTGGCCATCTTCAGCGATATCCGCATTTAGCCCCAGTTCACTTAGTATACCTCGCGCTACTTCTTGATTAACTTGATTGTCCTCTACCAATAGGATTCTAAGATTACTTTCCCATTGTAAATTTCTCGAGGCGAGATTGTCTAAGAGCGAATGGCCTTCTCCCAATTCAAATCGCGTCATACAGGAGTCCGTATTATTTGCTAAGGATTCGTCATCTTGGACAGCATTTAAAGTGGTTAACAAATCAATCGTAGTAGCCGGCTTCGGAAAATAGTTGGTACAACCCAACTTTTCCAATTCGCGATCGTCTTTATAACTCATCGGTGTCATCATCACCAATTTTAACGAATTAAACCTTGTATCAGAACGAATGAGTTTAACCAGTTCAAGACCATTGGTATCTGGCATATTCATATCGGCGAGGACTAAGTCGAATGGTGGTTGCGTTCCTTCTTTGGAATTCTCATCCAATAATTTCATTACCTCACTTGATGAATTGAATCCTTTTACTTGCGCCCCCCAATGAGCGAGTTGTTTGGCAACTACCTGACAATTGGTTGGATTATCATCAACTAACAGAATTCTTAGACCAGAAACATCATGACTTGGTTTTATCGTCTCCGCTCCAGCAACTTTTTCCAAAGTAACATTAAACTTAAAGCGGCTACCTTGGCCTTCAAGGCTATCAAGCTCAACATCACCACCCATCATCAAGCATAGCTTTTTAACAATTGAAAGACCAAGCCCTGTCCCACCATACTTTCTTGTCGTCGATGTGTCAGCCTGACTAAATAAGTCAAAAAGGTTCTTTTGTTTGTTTTTGGGAACACCGATACCGGTATCAACAACGACACATTGAAAATCTAGCTTACCATTGTCTAATTCTTTTAGAGAAGCGCTGACTAGGATTTCCCCTTCTTCGGTAAACTTTATCGCATTGCCAACCAAATTAGTTAAGATTTGCCTAATTCTGCTTGGGTCACCTTTGACTAAAGGCACTTCAACCTCAGTTAGGTCAAGAATAAACTCGAGTCCTTTTTCATGAGATTTCAGAGCGAGCGATTCAGAAAGTTCTCCAAACGTTTTCCGAATATCAAATTGAATAATTTCTAATTCAAGTTTTCCTGCATCAACTTTGGAAAAATCTAGGATATCGTTAATTAGCGATAGTAATGATTGTGCACTAGACTGAGCTATTGTCGCTTTTCGCCTCTGTTCCTCTGACATATCTGAATTAAGTAATAACCCGAGCATACCAAGAACACCATTCATTGGAGTTCTGATTTCATGACTCATACTCGCGAGAAATTCACTTTTTAACTTATTAGACTCTTCAGCTTGCTCTCTAGCATAATCTAGATCCTGCTTAACCTGTTCATTCAATATCGTTAACGCCACCATTTCCGAAATATCTTTTAGCAGTGTAGATTTTTCATCGATTTCGGAAATGGAATGATTGATGTTAAGATACAAAACTCCGAGTGCATGCTCGCTTTTGTTTAGTTGATCAATGATAGGAACTGCATAATGTAGTTCGACGATTCTATTTAGTTCCTTTTCGACTTCTTGTATTTCCGGTTCTTTGACTACAAGCTGTTGATCTAGGCCTGCTCGCCCAACGATTCCTTCTCCCATACCTACTTTTGATTCATTTCTCAAGAATCTGTCATCGAAATTTCCTATATATTCGAATAGCTCAAACTGATCATTCTCTTTATTTCTAAGATAGATACAAGTTTTAGTTAACGCTTCGTTTTGGACTAAGCTCAATAGTGACATTAATGTACTGCTCATTTTGGTTGGAAACGAGCCGCCTGACGAAAGCACTGCAGAAATATCTAGTTTTATTTTTGCAGCTTGCAATGCTCTTTGTTGAATTTTGGTTGCTTGAACCCTACGGGTAACATCACGAAAGTTCCAAACACGATAGAGTTTATCGTCACCAATTTGCATCGGTCGTGAATGCATCTCAAAAAATCGTTCATCTATAAAGTCTAACGAGTGTAGTGTCTCTTCTGTAGCGTTCCCATGCATTCGGTTAATATCTTTAAGGAACTGTTTAGGGTTCTTCAATTGGTTTGCAACATAACTTTGCATTTCATCTACATCGTTGCGTATGGCGAGCTCTCTTGGTATTTTCCATAGCTTCAAGAACGATTTATTACTTTGAATAACATTGCCTTTTGAGTCGGTTACTAAAATACCATCGTCGGTGGATGCTAAAGTGCTCTTCAGTAGAATACCCGCCTCTTTAATTTCTAACTCCGCATTCTTTCTTTCGGTAATGTCAGTCCGTAAGGCAATATAGCGAACAGGTTTCCTATCGGCACCTAAGAAGGGAACAATTGTAGTATCAACCCAATAAAGATTACCATTTTTGTTTCTATTCCTAAGCTCTCCATGCCATACCCTTCCACTGCAAATAGTTTGATACATTGTTTGCCAAAATTCTAATGAATGGAACCTGGAATTCAACATTCTATGATTATTCCCAATTAGTTCATCTGCTTGATACCCACTGAGTTCTTCAAATTTTTTATTGACGAAAATTATAGTTCCTTTAACGTCGGTGATGGCCACAATGGAATGTTGATCAAGGGCGAATTTTTGGTCAGCTAATTCTTTATCACGTTGATATTGACGTATTATCATATTGTGAAAGCTTCTAGCGAGCACACCAACTTCATCTTTTGCCCCAATAGGAAGTTCGACTAAGTTATTTTGTTGCTCATATTTTTCGATAGCTTTTGACGTTTGTAGTAACGGCGCCGTAATACGTCGTGAAACAACAAACGTAATCCCAAGCGCCACCACCGCCAAAGACATTCCCAAAATTAAACTATGATTTCTAAATGCACCTAGTTCATTCTGCATCACTTGGTGATCATAGAGCGCTAACATTTTTATTTCGTTATAATCTAGTTCGGAATTTAAACTGATACGTCGTGTGATAGCATAGTCTATGATGCTTTCATTAGAATTGTTTTTGGATCGAGTTAAAGTTAAAATATCACTTAGTTGTTCAGTAAATTGAATTTCAGAAAGTTCCGAGAACTCTTCCTGTAGTAACGGAAGTTCAGGAAGAGTATCACCATTACTTGAATAAATTTGAGGGTGATGGAAGTACTTGCCTCCTCCATTTGCCAAATATAAATTAAAACGGTTTCCGAAGACATTGCTAAGCTCAGTAATTATGTTCTCAAAATCAATCTCAATAGCAATCGCTCCCTGAGCTTCCGTAGCGCTATCTAGATAGAACGGCGTTATCACTCGTAAGATTGGTAGCGGATGAGATTTATTGTTGATTCCAAGTTGCTCCAACTGAATTTCCGAGAAAACAACTTCGCCACCTTGAGAACTAAGAGCGCGATGGAGTAGTTCGTTATTGATTTGATGTTCTTTGTTACTTCTAGAAGCTATTTTATTACTATTAAAGTCTCTAAAAACATCAAGTAATGCGAGAGTATCTTTCTCTTTGGTAATAATTTTTATATTAAGATAGTCTTTTTTCCTACGAAGAAATAATCCGAACACAAACTTAATATCTTCGAGGTCAGAAGTCCGTATCGGGTTGTCCTCGTTGATTGCTTTCAATATAGAATTTAGCGCTGACGAGTGGCTCAGCATGAAAATATCGCTATGCGCTTGTTTTAAAAAATTGCCTATTGTTGGCTCAACAAGCAACGCCTTGCTCTTCAATAGCTCAATTTGATGTTGTTTCACAAAGGATTCCGATTCCTTGTAGAACAACAAGGAAACAACAATAGTAATAAAGCTCGCCAGCATAAATGCTCCAAGCGGAATAATGACTGATTGAGGTCGTGTTGCAGTTCCTACCGGTAAGAGCGGTTCATTCATTTCGCTAATTACCCGCTGTTGTATCTCTGAATGATCAACTTGGCTGTTTTGTCTAGCCACAAAAATATCAAAAAGAATTCCAATAAAAATGCAGCTGTAGGCTGCTATCTTCAAAAAATGTCCAATATTGAAATGATTATCGAAAAGCTGAGTAGAACCAAAGCTTATGTGCAACTGTGTCGTTATTCCTAGCAACTGACTTAGTAACATGGCAAAAATTACGGGATTATTTCGGTCTTTGTGCCAACCCCATACCAACGCTCCCGCCATGACGAACAAAGCAAGGGCTAATACATCATATGGTCGAGTAACTAAGGCTTGAGGAAATTCAGTTTGAGGTAATGTTTCACTTATCGTGGCACCAAAGACTAGTATGGTTGCTAAACCGAAAAAAGGTATTCCGATAAGAGCGAGAGGAACAGTTTTTTGTGCTCGAATGTCATTGTTTTCTCTAAGCAACCAACGACTTAAGAGAACACTAATAACTACAATTGATACATTAAAAATTCGTGATAGTGCCCAAGTTACAGGAATAAAATTACCATCTTCCGAGGTGGCACCAATTGTTCCGTTCGCAGCCAAGATATGGAAGCCATCGACGAAACCCACACATAGTAGTGCTATTCCTAGGATTGGAATAGCAATATCACCCTTACTATGATAGTGGATAAACGACGCAATTGCAGTTAAAAATGCTATGCTGACAGCGGTCCATTCTAATAAAGCATGATGAAATGAGCCTTTAAGAAGCTCAAACATTTGCGCATTAGATATTTCAGATTGAGATAAATTGTCAGCGATCGCAATTTGAGAAACGGAAGAAAAGTCAAAGCCTAAGAGATTGAGAATAAAAGGTAAGCAACATAACAACAAAATGCCTAAAAATGCAGTTTGTTTTAAGGTCAAATTTACGCTCAGTTTTCTCATTAAGTCACTATGCAAACAATCACGGTAGTTAACAACCTTGCTAGACTTGGCAAGATCGGATAATGGAAATTCCAATTTTTTAGAAAAATTAGAATTTAGTTACCTTAAAGAATAGTCGTTGAGCGAGATTCTGCAAGAAATGCAGTTAATTCAACATTCGGCAAAAATGCTTTTTTATTCAACAGGATACAAGATAACGTCTCCCACCTGCATAATGCTTGGAGAATCACCTAACTGTTTGATTATGCTATGCAATTCCATCAACTCATGAGTCGACAATAAAAGGTCCACTTCATTGGGCTGATAGGTCGCTCCAACAGGAAAATCGCTGCCTTCTTCACTCATTTCAATGTGTGCCCCTAGAAAACCAATAATTTCCTTGCTCAAGCTTAGGTTTGTCAATTGTTCAATACTATTAGAAAACTGATTCCAATCTCGAATATATAGCCGGCCAGGGTAAAAAGTATCACCACTGAGCACAAATTGGCTTTCTGAATCGTAGATAGCAATGCTTTCCTGCTGATGCCCTGGAATAGGAATGACAGTTAACATGCGATCACCAAGATCGAAATTACTATTGCTATTAGGCCAGTCTTTGAAGTTGAAGAATTCAACAACCGATTGCAAATTAGGTTTTATGACATGACTTTTGGCTAGAGCCCTAAATTGCCCATCACCAGCGTAGTGGTCAGAATGGCTATGAGAGTGCGCTACTATTAACTCAATTGGCGCTAGTTGAAACTTGGCTTGGAATTGCTTGACTGTCTGAATCACCAACTGACTCAAAGGAAAATGTTCGGTGTCAGCGGTAGCGCCGGTATCAAATAATAGGGCTTTTTGTTTTCCTAAAAGAAGATAAATAAATGGGGCTTCGTAATGTGTACATTTATTCTGTCTGAAAATATAAGTAGACTCTGACAGTTTTAAAACATCAATAGCAGGTTGTTTATTGAGAGCACAATTTTGTTGACCGTGTATCCAACGTTTGCTCTTAACTTTATCCACTAAATTCGTTTGCGCTTGCGCAGAGGCTGAACAAAATAGCGCGATTAAGTAAAAACAAATGTATCTAGAATAGAAAATATTTTGGAACAAATCATTCCTCCGCCTTATCGGTATCTATCACTCTCAGTATGAAAAAGAAGAGACCTAAAGATAACTGTTCAGGATATGTTAAACGACTATCCATTCAGGATCATTAGAGCGACTATTACTTTTAGTTCCAATCTGGAATCAATATTAGATTCCCGTACATTGATTAAATTATTGAATTCTTACAAGATCCTATTACTTTGATTAGGGCTCTAGGCGCTAAGCACCAATAGCAGGACAGTATTGTGAAAACAACTTTGACCATTATCTTTTTGATATGTGCTACCTTAACCAGCAAATTAGAATCGCAAGAGCGCCCGTTAGTGGGTCTTCACGGTATGGCTATCTTTTACCATCACGGCCAGTGGTATGGTTCGCATTTGCCGCTAGCCAACTCGATTCATTCCCATCAACTAATTTTTAGTTTTGAATTTGAAAATCTAGATGAATTTCAAATCAAACAACTTAAAGAGTTAGCGCTTGCAACAAAGTTAGTCACTATCGCCCCAGAAGTATTCGATTTAATGAAATTTATGGATAATAAGCTGACAACTTTTAGTGGCAAACTCTATCAGGGTCATTTTGAGCGAGCAGGGCTTGTTATCGCCGAATCAGTTAAAATCAAGGTAAACAGAATTCTTTTAAATAAAGCACTTGATCAAAGCAACAACGGAGATTATTACCTTGTTCAGACGACAACTAAGCATGGGTTACTAGTGCATAAAATAGGAGCTAGTCCAAGTTTCGACCAAATTCTCGGTTTTAGATTCAACATTGAACCAAACTCAAAGCGGCCTTACCCCAAAGCAGTTAAACTTGGGAATCTGCGACCACTTAAACAACTTGAGACTAATAGTAAGCTAATAACAATTACGACAGAGTACTATTTGGAAACCAAAGATTTTAGGTAATCAAGTTGCAAACACTCACTTACTCAAGAAGATAACTACAGCGACAATTCTTGCCAAAAGAAATACTCCGCCCTACAATTGCCTTTGATTTTTAATATCAATGATTTGCTATGAAACTTGGCCACTCAGAGTATCAAAGTCCATATTTGTGCTTGATTAGCTAATAACGGAGAGTTTTCGATGCAAGAGCTAATTGAAACACCAGGGTTTGAATGGGCGTTGCTAGTACAAGTTGCAGCAATCATCGGATTTATCCTAGGTCTGGTTCTTGTCGCTCAAATTCTTACCAGTCAAAAAGTACCTTCTGCCACTTTTGGTTGGATTTTGCTGATAGTCATCTTGCCTTTCATTGGTATTCCTCTCTATCTTTTTTTTGGAAGACGTAAATTTCATTCCCAAGTTAGACGCAAACTAAAACTAAAGCTGGCGGAACATGATTCCTGCCATCAACATGAAATACAATCATTATTAATGGCTCTAGGAGTCCCAGCCTCGACAAAAAATAACGTAGTCAAATTTCATAATAATGGTCAACATGCATTTGAAGAATTAGTCGACTTGATTGAAAATGCCAAACAATCTATCGATATTGGTTGTTATCTTTTTGGTAAAGATGCCTCTGGTGATCGAATATTATCCATTTTGAGAGAAAAAATTGCTCAAGGCGTTAAAGTCAGATTACTAATAGATGGCATTGGCTCCTTTCATTTTCCAACCAAACGACTTAGACAGTTTAAAAAGAACGGTGGTGAATACGCCTGGTTCATTCCAATTTTTCAAGCGCCATTTAATGGCAGAAGTAATTTAAGATTGCATCGCAAAATGATTATCGTCGATCGCGAACGGATTTGGAGTGGTGGTCGAAATATCAGCGATTTATATTTTGATCTAGGTGACAAAGAAAAAGCCTGGATTGACTTAAGCTTTACTCAACAAGGTCCCGTAGCCACTTGTTATGCCACCATTTTTGAGTCCGATTGGTTATTTGCCACGGGCAACCAAACTCAGAAACTACCGAATATAACTCGGGCATCCGGAAAAGGGCAGAGTTTAGTTCAAGTAATTCCTTCTGGACCGGACGTCAAAGAAGATCCACTTCCAGCAGCTCTCACCAGTGCATGCTATGCCGCAAAATCAAAAATCACCCTAGTAAGTCCTTACTTTATTCCGGGTTCTGGTATCGAACAAGCGATAATACTGGCAGCGCTCAGAGGAGTGCAGGTCAATATTGTAGTACCGCAGGAATCCGACCATCGAATTGCAGATATAGCTCGCGATCGCACCTTAAGAAGTTTAAGTGATGCGGGAGTCAATATTTGGTTGGTAGCGGGTTCAATGATGCATGGCAAAGCCTATGTGTTTGATGACAATATCGCTTTTTGTGGCTCAGCTAATCTCGACATTCGTAGTTTATATTTAAACTGCGAAGTGATGAGTTGCTTTTATAGTAAGCCAGATATCAAGTGGCTAACAGAATGGAGTGACAATCTAATTGAAGATGCCCTCCGGTACGAAGGACAATCCACAAGTTATTTTAAACGAATGATAGAAGGAATAATCTTACTTGTCGCCTATCAGCTATAAACGATTCCATCACCTAACTAACTAGCTATTTTATGGGTAAATAGATATCAGTAATCAATTGATGTTCCTGAACTTCAGGGATTAAATTCAGATAATGAAAAAAGCAAGGAAAATCTCTTAGTTCTTCTCCGCTCGCGGGTAACCATTTACTATACAAATAGCGAATTTTATCATCCATCTTATCGTGACTTCCTAAATGCCGCACTACAACACACCGGCCACCAGGAATTTCACCAGCAATAACCCCTTGCGGGTTTTCTGGAACATCGCCTTTCACGCTACCACAAATATCAAACCGAAAATCCTTTGCAGTCGTATTACTCGGGTCATCGTAAGCAACGCCATAGGTATTTCTTGATTTAACTGGCGATAACTTAGTTTGCTTACGCCACTCTATAAATTTTCCCGCGGAAGCTAGCACTCGATCAGGATTACCGCGATGTTCCAATTTAGCGACTCTTGTTGTCTTAAATTCTACAATATTTATTTGCATATCAATCTGCTCTTTACTCTCAAGTTGTTTGAATTCAATTGGTCTATCAAATTGTTGTTTCCATCTATCCCAATTTGGATTAGTGCGAAACTCTGAAGGAGATTGACCAATGACTTTATTGAAAGCTCGAGAAAAAGATTCATGATTTGAAAATTGAGCATCAAAAGCAATATCAACGATTTTAGTCTCTCGATTAAAAACTAGTTGATAGGAGGCGCGTTTCAATCGCATTATTTGAACAAACTGAAAAGAACTCATTCCGGTATACATTGAGAACTGACGATTAAAATGAAACTTAGAAAAACCAGCGACTTCCGCCAGTTTATCAAGTGAAAATCTTTCATCTAGATTGTGCAAGACAAAATCTTTTACTCGCTCCATTTTTTCTCGATATTTCTCTTGTGACGGCTTCTTTTGAATGTTCAAAACCTTTCTCTTTTTCTTGAATGTCTTTCAATGAACGAGAGTTTGACATTGAGATTGACGAGATACTTGACTCAAATTGCTTATTTCAAATTGAGTTGATTTTATTGTTCTTTGTAAGATATAAAATTGATGCTTCGACTCAGCTCAGCAACCTTTTTATTTCGCAGCGCAGCGAAACCGCGTTTGACTTAAAAAAAACTAGAACTTCCGCTTTAGGTAAATAACAACCCCATTACTTTGAATCCAACTAACTCATCCCTCGTAAAAATCGAGCCGGTATAATCCGAATGAACCAATGTAAAAAAGCCCAAGGCCAAGTTGGTACAAATGCATTGGCTTTTTCTTTATTAATTGCTTTTACAATGGCTTTGCAACCTGTTTCGGTATCTACGATAAAAGGCACTGTTTTTACTTTTTCGTTAATTTCACTGCGAATAAATCCTGGATGAATGCAAGTTACTTTAATCGCCGTTCCCATCACATCGATTCGAATGCCTTCGGTTAATGAAGTTAACGCAGCCTTAGTCGCGGCATAAACCGTCATTGCTCGCCGAAAACCTCTAACTGCGCTAATAGAAGAAATGGTTACTAGATGACCAGTCTTTTGTTCCCTAAAAATACTCAAGGCTGCTTCACTTTGAGCTAGCGCTGCGACAAAATTAGTTTCAGCGGTTTGCCGATTGACTCTAAAATAGCCCGTGCCGATTGAAGCGCCTTTTCCCATTCCGGCATTGACGATCACTCGATCGAGAATCCCCATATCCAATTTAAAAGCATTAAACACTTCAAATACTTGGTCATAATCGGTGACGTCTAACTGACGAACATACACCTCAATTTCTGGATTAATCGCTTCTAGTTCAAGTTTTAATGCTTCAAGGTTCTCCATTCGTCTTGCACATAGGGCTAAATTGCAACCTTGTTTAGCAAACTGAATCGCCATCCCTTTACCCAACCCAGAGCTGGCTCCAGTGATTAGAATATTCTTTCTTGTCATAATTATTCTCTAATTGTTATTTTTGTTTTACGAATAGCTGATGAGCGAGCAATTTTGTTTTGCTAAGATATTTTTTCAGGCTCCATTCACAGTCTTGGGTCAAGTGTTCCCAGTTTCTAATCGAGAGAATGGTCCATAACATATCAACCGCTTCTTTATGGCTAAACAGACTTGATAGATGTCCGTCTTTTTGAAGCGCCTTAATAGCAGCTTCACAGCCATGTCGAAGCGCTTGCATTCTGCCAGACCAGGCAGCGGCGGCATCTTCGTCAGTATCTTGCATAGCTAAAAGCGCTTTAGCAACTGGATAAATTTCAGAAATATATCTCCCCCAAGCATCAATAAATAACTCAAGACGTAAGATGCCATTTTCAGCGTTTCGACTTGGGGCAAGACGAGCATCAATGTCTTTAATCTTATCGATATAAAGGGTCGTTGCTGTCAATAAGTCTGAGCGATTAGAAAAGTGGAGGTAGACAGCTTGACGACTGACCTCAGCTTGCTTGGCAATATCTGACATGCGCACACCATCACCTCGATTTGCTTCGAGTAACTTCCAGGCGGCCTGCAAGATGCGAATTCTAGTTTCTTCGGATTTACTTGACATCAAGTCAATTTACAACAAGGGCTCTAGTAGGTCAATTTTAAAAACTCTATTTTTTATCTTGCGACAAGTTAACTAGTTTTTCGACCGCTAATATTGAATTAGGGTGTAATACGGCCGCTTTTTTACTATCGTGATCAGCCCCTTCGATAATCATCGTTTTAAAGAATGATTCGGGTAATTCTAATCGTTTTACTTGCCTTTGAAAGTGTTGATCAATTTCTTCGCTGCCGAATATGGCCTGCATTGGAACTTTGATTTGCGCGATTTGTTTATCAGTAACTGCATCATATCGCCAGCCGCGAGCCACATCTGCCAGCACCTGTTCGCCATGTTCTTCCATGTCTTTAGCCACTGACTCTTGGTATTGTAATTCATGCGAATCATCGCTGGGGAAAAAGCCCGAGACTAAGGTAGCTGTCGCCACCTTTTTAGGATTGGTTACTAGTATTCTCCCAACGATGTAGGCTCCCATCGAATAACCAACTAAATGAGCTTTCTCAATTCTTAATGAGTTGAGTAGATTGATGACGTCTTCAGCCACCTTCGGACCGTAATGTTCGACACCTTCAGGTTTGCCGCTTTTCCCATGCCCCCGGATGTCCAAAGTGATAACTCTATGCTTTTCAGAAAGCCTATCCACGATACCAGTTTCGTGCCACATCGAAGAGCTCATAGAAAACCCGTGCAGTAAAACCACTACTTGCCCCTTGCTCTTACTGTCTGTGTAATAGATTTTGGTTCTATCAGACAAGATAAACTCGGCTGATACTTGTTGTACGTTAAATAAAATCAACGCCAATATGGTGAATACCATTTTCTTGATCATCAGTATTTCTTCCTATTCAGGCAGCAATTAAATCATTGCCTTTTTTAAGTATTCCAAATTGAGCGATAAGCTTAAACAACCCCAACTTGACACCGTGTAAAGTTTTACTATATACTTAACTTTACACCGTGTAAAGCATTTTAAATTATCGTTAACCACATAGGAGACCTATATTATGAAAATAACTATTTTTGGTGCCACCGGTAGTATCGGTCGGCTAGCTGTAGAACGAGCATTAAAAATAGGGTTTGAAGTGATCGCTTTTGCCAGAAACCCAGAAAAATTGGAAATAACACATCACAACCTAGAGCTCTATTCTGGGGATGTTTATGAACCCGTTAGTGTCAGCGATTCAGTTAAGAATAGCGACGCTGTCATTATTTGTTTAGGTTCTAGTAAGCTATCCGGCGATGTTCGTTCAAAGGGAACCCGCAATATTGTCGAAGCCATGAAAGAACATAAGATTCGAAGATTGATCTGTCAAAGCACGTTAGGCATTGGAAAAAGTCGAGAAAATCTCAATTTTTATTGGAAGTATTTTATGTTTGGGTTCTTATTACGCAATGTTTACAAAGACCACGAAATCCAGGAAAAAATTGTCAACCAAAGTAACCTCGATTGGACCATTGTAAGGCCTGCTGCATTTATCGATAACAAGCCAAATTCCCCGGTTAAAACTGGATTTGATGAAAACGAGAAAAAGCTAAGCCTTACGATTGCAAGGCAAGACGTTGCAGATTTTCTATTAGCACAAGTCACTAGCACTCGACATATCAATGCAACGCCAGCGTTGTCTTATTGAGAATAGATATCAGAATAGAACAGGTTTGAATTTGCTTGCAGACACAAAGCAAATGGTTTGCCCGGTGCTTCCGATCTTCGGCATCGGGCCTTTTTTTTATCCTTTAGCAAGATTAAGTTAGCTAGTCCAGTTGTCTTCTTTGGTTGAGATCTGTCATCATTAATAAGTATTCCTTTGTTTAATGATGCAGTGAGCCAGTTATCCAATGATTGAGTTAACATTCAACCCATTTAGTTTGCTTATTTCAGTAGCGCTGATTATTTCACTCACTTTGGGATTCTTGGTTCTATTTTCTCGAGACAAAAATGGGAAGGCGAAGTATTTTTTGGCTGCATTGATGTTCATCATTGCATTCTGGAATGCTTCTATTCTGAGCTTAGACTTAAATATTTATCGTTATGCTCTAGGCATTATTTGGGTGCCCATGACCTACACCCTCGCTCTCGGCCCGTGTTTCTATTTCTATGTTCATTATACAACTGACACTAAGTACCAACAAAACCCGACCATCTGGTTTCATTTCATTCCGGTAGCTTTGGAAGTTGTGCTATTCCTAATTGAGGTATTTCAAGGGCTGCCTCAAGGAATCGGCTACTTCGAAACCTCAATATTTAAGACATTTGATCCGCTAATTAACGGGCTAGCAATTTTGTCTTTTGTAATTTATGGTTTCTTTGCAAGACAAAAGATTCGAGAGTATCATGAGTGGGTAAAGAGTAACTATAGTCACTTCCACCGCTATAACCTTAATTGGCTCTATCGCTTAAACTCGGCCTTTTTGATTCTACTAGCATTTTGGTTATTCTATTTTTTGTCTGACTACTTCTTATTCGATTATAAACTCTCTTTTTACGACTACTATCCATTTCACTTAACTCTAGCGATTATTTCAATTTGGTTAGGCATTGAAGCAATGTCTCGGTCTAATATCTTATTTCCGGAAGTAATATCCGATTCAAAAATATCCCACGAATCAACCGAGCCTTCTGTGTCCGCGGAAGTAGACATTGTTGAAAAAGCAAATTGGCTAAAACAACAAATAGAAGACAACTATTTATATCTAGATCCCGAGTTATCATTAAGATCGCTGGCAGAAACATTGGATATACATCCTAATCTAACTTCGAAAATCATTAACGAAGGATTAAAACAGTCTTTTTCCGATTGTATTAACCAATACCGAATTAATGCCGTAATAGAAAAATTGGAATCCCCGGACAATCAAGATAGCACCTTCTTAGCCATCGCCTTTAACTGCGGCTTCAACTCAAAAGCGACCTTTAATCGAGTTTTTAAGAAATCCATAGGACAAACGCCACTACAATATAAGAATAATCTAAAAAAATCCTAAATTTATGGGTATCAAATTATAAATTGGTACGAAAACTTGGTAATTCCTCTGTAAATTCAAGCCTCCAGTGTGATCGATTGTAATCGCATGACAAGTTTAAGGTATGACAAGGAGTACCCATGCAAAACATAATTCGTCCAGTTTTTCCGGCATTACTATTCTTACTGCTTGGTATGATATTTTTCCCAGCTTTAAGCGCAATTAGCATACCGCCATTTTTAAACCACAAGATTATCTTTGGTCTAGTCGCTTGCGCAGTTCTATTTTTCATGAGTTACCGGTTTGTTAAGTACGAAGACTCATCGCTATCAGAATTCAATTTATGGCCGACTAAACAATCGGGTATCAAGTTAGGCTATGGATTATTGATAGGCGGATTAATAACTGGCCTGATGTTGATTATCATGTTTACTTTGACCGACTTGAGCCTAGCAGCGATAGACGATCAATCATGGTTTTTATTTATCATGGCTTCCTTGGTCTTCATCCCTTTAGCTTTAATGGAAGAAATTCTTTTTCGTGGATATCCATTTTTTAGATTATCTAAGGTGCTCAATGTACGTTGGGTTATGTTATTAACATCAACCTTATTCGCGTTGTATCATTACAACGGCACACAGTCGTTAGTTACCCTATTACTTGGGCCAGGTATTTGGGGTGTGGTATTTGCTGTGGCTGCTTATCTATCTAAAAGTATTGCTGTGCCATTAGGGATTCACATAGCTGCTAATTTTATGCAAGCGTTACTTGGCTTAAAGGCCGACTATTCAGCTATGTGGTCAACAACGATTGTCGAAAATTCCTCGAATTTCGGTGTTAACATTGAAGCGTTGGGAATAGCTCTACAAATAGTTCTTCTAATAATGACGATTCTTGTGTTTGAGTTTAGCATTCGACGCGAAAAATCGAAAACCCAAGATTAATAAGGTTCAGTGCTGGCCAATTAGTTTGCATGGATAATCTAAGCTGAATAGATTGAAATTAGCGTCTTTTCTGCAAATAGTGAGATGTTTGTTAAGTTTTGGCGAAATAGTTACTCGACAGGACTAAAAGTCACTGATGACATTGGTATCACTGGCTAGATGACTCGAGCTCTCGCTCTGTTGGAAGTTTCGGTACTCCAGAGCGACTGAACCCTTTAATGCTGTTTAAATGCGGAGGTCATAATTAACCGTCAAGACTTCTAGAGGAATGACAGTCAATATGTTACTACTAGATTTTACTAATAAGTCTTCTGATAAGTTTATTGATTGGCATCATCAAGTGCATTAGATACCTTGTTAGAAACTTTACGCCAGTATTTAATATGCTCCTTCGTTGTCGCTATACTTATTCTCATTTTGGCATAATGTAGCGACCACTCCAGCTCTTCTTTGTCGCTATTTTTGATTGCTCGTTCTATTCTTTTAAGCTCGTTAAATCTAGTCATTTTGAATCCAATTTCGGTGTCCACTCACCGTCACCATAAATGCTTTCAATCAAGTCACCTAAACTTCCACCAAAAACTTTTGTCGCAGCAGTTTCACCGGCGTCTTGGTACTCCGCTTGGTTGACGAATCGACTAAACTGTTCAAAGTTCTCAGACAAAGAATGAACAAGTAGTTGAGCTAAATGATAACTTAACTCAGAGGCGTCTCCGGGTTTACTAAATGAGCTTCCAAACCAAAACTCTTGAATGGTTTTCTCATTCCAATAATTAACATGCTTGTTGTGTTTTTGAGTATTGAGTAAATAGGGTGAATACCCAGTGATTGCTATTTCCGTATTGACCGCCAAACCTTCATTCAGCCAAAGCGGAATATTTAGATGATTTACCAATGCATGAGTTAACTCATGAGCTACTACTGATTCCAAACTACTCATATCAGTATCAGGCAGGGCGAAATGCCCTAACCCCTCATTTAGAAAGCAACCTGAACTCATTTGGTATTCACCGTCGTCAAGATAATAGTAAGCAATATATCGATAGTAGCTTTCTATATCGGTGAACAAGATCACTGATAACTTGTCTCCCTGACGGGATTTAGCAATACCATTTAGAGTCATAAGAATTCTTTGATAAGCAGATTCAAGGAACGAAAAAATTAGCTTTAACTGTCTATCGTTTTTGGCACTTAGGAGAATAAAGTTATCGGATTGATTGAGTGAATAGTTTTGGCCAAGTTGTACATTTAACTCATTAAGCCAAAACCCTTGAAAGTAGTTAAACAACTCTGGTGTATCGAGCTGCTGCTGTTGAGTATCAGACAACTGAGTTAAAGATTCGAACAAAAATTTCCAGTTAAATCGAGAGAAACCATCCTGAATAGTCGTCAGTTGACTCAGTTGAATGGGTAATTCAATATCGGCTAGCGGATGACCAATTGAACCACTTTGAGAACCATCAGAAGTAAACCAGAGTTCATTTTGCCTTACGGGCTGAAAAAGCGATTTTTTCTCTTTACGAGTAAATAATCCAAACATGAGTTAGCGACGTTCCTTTGTTCGCAACTTAAACTATTAAAATACCACGACAGTTGATTCTTCTTGAATACTATCAAAAATAGCATCGATGCGTTTGTAATTTTTGCTGGTTCGTTCGCAACTTGCTTTTAACTCTGACCACAGTTCGAAGGTTCGTTGATAATTAGTCAAAGTATAAGAGCGTAATTTTTTCGCATTGCTAGGTGTTGTTTCGATTTTATTACTTGCAGCTTCAGTTAACTTGCGAGATGTATTTAGCGACGCCAAAGCTGACTTAGCTATTTTATTGTCACAACTTGCAAGAACACCAGAAGCTGAAAAGTAAGTTTTGAGAACACCAACAGACTGATAGCTAAGCTTGACTGGCGTTGCATACTTTTTAGGTTGAGAATCGAATATAACAATACCAAAGTTAATAGTTTCTTCAACTCGACTCTCCAGAGTTGACTTAGCGATTAACTCAATTTGGTTATCTGGGTTATAAAATGTTACTAGATTGCTTTTTAGCGCATGTCCGGCCATTAAAAGCTTAAGATCTGTTTCGGAAACGGAGGGAAGCACAAATTCCCCGTTGGCATCAGTAGTGACAAATTGAGCAGTATTTCTAACGTGTGCGACATTGACCCCAGCAATGGGTTTAAGAGTTTCTAGCTCTATCACTTGACCAATCACTTTTGGCGCTTGATAGACTTTGCTAATGGTCGGTACGCAGCCCGCTAACAGTAGTAGCAGCAAGACAATTGACGTATATCTAGAAGCATTCATAAAGGAATTTTCGAAGTCAGTGATTTAGACTTGAGTATACTAATGTTAGCTAAGTAAGAATAGTTATCTTGAGTTTATTTACAACTCATTTATTGACCAGTCAATCGCTTAACCTGTTTAGGATAAGGACCTTTTGGGTCCAACCAAATCAAAGAGAAGTAGTTAGCAAAATCCTTATCCGCCACTTCACCAATTGGTGAATCATTAAAGAAAAACTGAGTTTTATCATCGTCACATACTCTAAAGGTAATGCGGTCGTTTTCTTTTACGTTTGGCCAAATTTCTGAAAGTCGGGTTAACCACTGAGATTCAGTTTGTTTATCAAGTTTGAATCGTTGCCACTGATTTTTGGTTTCCGAAACTAGATCATCTTTATCAATATCTCTTTTATAGGTTAGCTCCAGTTCTAACGGATGCTTTCCGGGTAAATATTTTCCATCGAGAGTTTTAAGTTCGATATCGTATACATCCCAAAACCAAACGCTAAAGCTAGATTGACCGACAATCTTAAAGTTGCCTGGGCAGGCACTAGCAAAGAAAGGAAAGATTGTTAATGTAATCAAAAGACTAAGTCTTACGGAAACCTGATTTTTCATTATGGGCCTGATTTTTTTCTGTCAATATCCCCTTTTTACGAGAAAACACTCAGTTTAGATCGCGTCTTGTTGTTCAGCGACTCGATAAAGTTAGACAAGCTATCATGTATCTACATGCACTTCCTATCTCGCATCACCCTAAACATCCTTGTCTAGGTTAATTTTGAAACAACGTCTATCTATCCAATGTTGACATCATTGCTTCTGGATATCGGTCACCCAATATCAAATCTGAAGATACGACTTGGTCAATTTGCTTAAGTTCCTTGGGTGAAAGCTCTATAGAGACTGCATGCGCGTTTTCGATCAAGCGTTCTACATTACGTGTTCCAGGAATTGGCACATAATCATTACTTTTGTGTAGTATCCAAGCCAGTGCAAGTTGCGCGGAAGTACACAACTTTGCTTTAGCAAGTTGGTCGATTTGCTCAACTAAGATTAAATTATGGTGAAAGTTCTGCTCCGAAAACCTAGGATTACTTAATCTCCAATCTCCAGCTTCCAAGTCGCTTCTGCTTTTTATAGCGCCTGTTAAAAATCCTCGTCCCAACGGACTATAAGGAACAAGACCTATCCCGAGCTCTTTGCAAGTCGGCAAAATATCACTTTCGAGATGTCGACTCCACAAAGAATACTCGCTTTGCAGTACAGAAACCGGGTGCTCTGAAGACGCTCGCTTTAAAGTACTTACGCCTGCTTCCGAAAGTCCAATATATTTGATTTTGCCTTCTTTAACTAACTCAGCCATCGCTCCAACGGTTTCTTCTACGGGCACATCGGGGTCGATTCTGTGCTGATAATACAAATCGATATGGTCGACACCCAAGCGTTTCAGACTAGCTTCACAAGCTCGTTTTACATACTCTGGACTACCGTCAACTCCTAGGAATTCGCCCTGAGAATTACGAACGACACCGAATTTGCTGGCCAGCACAATTTGATTTCGTATTTGAGGGTTCTGATTAAAGTAGCGGCCCAAAAGTTCTTCATTAGTCTTAGGACCGTAAATATCTGAGGTGTCCCAAAAAGTGACTCCAGACTCGATGGCCTGTGAAAGGACTTTGAATGACTGGTTATCATCGTGGCTTCCATAGAATTCTGACATTCCCATACAACCCAAACCAATACTAGAAACTTCTAGCCCCTGATTGCCTAGTTTACGCGTTATCATAATCTCTCCTGATCAATAGAATATTACTGAATTTCAATCATCACTAAATGAATAGATTGAACGCCAGAAATCATAGCCCAGCGGGATAGATGGGAATTAGAGTGATACTCCACAAAGCTTGCCTATTCCTACAAATCACGAGGGCAAGACTAAATTTCAGTATTAACTCATGTCATAATGAGACTGTAAAAACTCTCTAAAGCATTAGTTGGGAATTGTTCAGGCAAACTAAAATGAATTTAGATATCGAGCTAGCCAAAAAAGTTGACCGCTTAACCTTACAAGACGGGTTAAATCAGACTGATATCGAAAATATCGGTCTGGTCAAAAGTTATGAAACCATGACGGCTAGAGTTCCGATTATTTATGACCCTTGTGTCTATATAGTAGTTCAAGGAAGCAAATCGGCGCTCTTGGCAAGTAAAAAATATGTCTATGATGCACTAAACTATTTGGTTCTCTCGGTTCCCCTACCACTCGAATGTCAAGTTCACCAAGCAAGCCAAGACAAACCTTACCTTGCCGTTAAAATCGACATTAATAAGCAAATGTTAAGTGAGTTAATTGAAGAATCTTCTGACACAATAGGATCAAAATTATCAGCACCACAACCGGGTATCTTTGTCTCAGATCTCACCCAAGAGATCAAGTCGACTTTGTTTCGGCTGCTATCGGTTTTGGACCAACCGAAACAAGCAAAAGTACTGGGAAAACTAGCTATCAAAGAACTACTGTTCCACGTGCTAAACGGAGCACAAGGTGACTTACTCAGAGCTTTTGCTTATCAAGATCGACAAAATTTTCAAATCGCGAAAGTTATTGGTTTTATTCAATCTAACTATTCGAAGAATATTGAAGTCGCGGAGTTGGCAGCCAAAGCCAATATGAGTCAATCCTCTTTTCATTCTTATTTTAAATCTGTCACCAGCTCATCGCCAATTCAATATATAAAAACCATTAGATTACATGCTGCAAGAAGAAATATGCTGTTCGATAATTTGTCCGCTAGTGATGCTGCGTATCAAGTGGGCTATTCAAGTCCCTCTCAATTTAGTAGAGAATATAGAAGGCTTTTTGGGGCACCTCCTTCAATAGATATTCAAATTGCGTCGCAGAATATTTAGACCGACACACGATATCTAAGAGTTTGACTCTTTGCCTTTAACAACATTGTGATAAGTAACAGGAACGACCAACAAATACTTCCTCCACCACCTCTTTCACTGGATTCTTCTGCAGCATTTTCATCGACCGCCGAAAACAGCGCTGTTGTGGTCATTTCAAATTCTAAGTCTGTAATGTATTCATCACCAAAATTTACCTCTAACAAAGAGTCGACGGTATGCACATTATTAGAGTTTTGTATTCTGCCGGTGCCGTCTGAATACAATTCGAAAATAGGCGGATGAAATCGCCCATTACCGACTTCGCGAGCGTTTAGCGTTAAAATTGTACCATTATCGACTAATTCATCGGCTTGAATTCCATCAGAAAAATCAGCATTGTCAGCAATCTCAAACATTAGCGAACCTCCCTGCTGATAGAATTCGGCACCACTAATATTTCTTTGTAAATCAAATTGTGGAAATCCAGATGGTGTGCCTGGCTCCAACGAGCCGAAGACTCTGTAACTAACATTCAGGATAGTAGGGTTATCATAAAGCCCTGGTTGCAAGGGTATGTCTAAGTCAATATCAATGGTGAACAAATCGACGTCACCGAACACATTGGTGATTTGATAGTCTAAATTGCTAGTAGAAAGCCTGATAGGTTCAGCAGATACTGCTAGATGAAAAAAGCACAAAAAGACGATCGCAATTAATGATTTAGTCATAATTTTAACCTCTATCAATTAACTGAAGAGCACCAATTATAACATCATCACTATGCTAAATAGCTTGCGACGGTTAACAGACGCGCTAATTGGTTAAAAGCGCTCTTTTGAGAGCTTATCTGCTAGAATTGAGATAGTTTGCATGATTTTCTACCTATAGACTGGAGTAGCGAAGGATGAACATATTCCCACTTATCGATTGGATCGCTCTATTCTGGTTTCTCTTATGTTGGTCAGGATATACCACTTACGCTAATTACAAAATGCTCAGAGTTCCAAATCTGTCGCAGAGCCTGACTGATCTAAGAAGCCTTTGGATGAAATCGATGTTAACTCGAGAAGTGAAAATAGCGGATGTCACAGGGTTGGTCGCATTACAACGAACAGGGACATTTTTCGCCTCTACCACTATATTTATTCTCGCGGGTTTGCTGGCAGTGTTAGGCGCCTCTGACAAAGCGTTGAGGTTGGCTCAAGCATTGCCTTTTGTAGCGGAACATAGCCAGTCGAGCTGGGAAACCAAAATTCTTTTTATGATTTTCATTTTCGTCTATGCCTTTTTTAAGTTCTCTTGGGCGGTTAGACAATACAACTTTTCAATAGTGATGTTTGGCGCTGCGCCGGAGGACACTTCAAACTTTAGTGAAGACTATATTGCAGCCTCCAATAAATTGCTTACTCTGGCCAATAAATCATTTAATTACGGTTTGAGAGCTTATACTTTTTCCATGGCGACCATTGCTTGGTTTATTCACCCAGTATTATTCATGATGATGACGGCGTGGGTCGTTGGTGTCTTGTATCGCAGAGAATTTCATTCAAGAACTTTAGAGTCTATGAGGTCAGCTATAGATTGTGCAAAGTAGGTTGAAGCTAGCAAACAGTAGAGTTTAATTGCTCCAAGAAAAACCATTTCAAACTAAAAACCAACTAGCTAAAGCATTCTTTCATTCTAGCTTAGCCCTTCACCTCCCTTGATCTAGGTCAAAAATTACCCTTTAAAAAGTTGATCCTTTTCCAATTAGTAACTAACCTAAAATGAGGGTTACTCGTTATAGTAACCACTAACTTCTGTGACTTCCAATTCAAATAAAAGGAATCTCGGTTGGGAAAAACCGCGCAAAAATTACTCGTTTCTATGGTTGGTAGCTTGCGCGATCTGCTGCCTATTTTATTAGTCGTTTTATTCTTCCAGTTTATTGTTCTCGAACAGTCACTGCCCAATATTGGTCGGTTATTAACCGGTATTGTTTTTGTTATTTTGGGTCTGACGTTCTTTATTCACGGCCTAGAGCAAGGATTATTTCCTATTGGCGAATCCATGGCACATGCGTTCGCAAAAAAAGGCAGTATTTTTTGGTTGGTTGTTTTCGCCTTTTCACTCGGTTTTGGTACCACGGTTGCGGAGCCAGCACTCATTGCCGTCGCAGCTGAAGCCGCTAACGTGGCTGCATCGGGAGGCATGATTGAAGCTTCAGAGCAGGCCAAATCATCTTACGCCAATGGATTACGCTTTACCGTTGCCTTTTCAGTGGGCATTGCTATTGTAATTGGCGTAATTAGGATCTTAAAGGGCTGGCCGATTCAATGGATCATTATTGGTGGTTACCTGTTAGTGGTCATTATGACCATGTTTGCTCCAAGAGAAATCATCGGAATTGCTTATGACTCGGGTGGCGTCACCACTTCAACCATAACTGTACCGCTTGTAACCGCATTAGGCGTAGGACTTGCCTCATCAATTAAGGGCCGTAATCCAATGATTGATGGTTTCGGTTTAATCGCATTTGCTTCGTTAACACCGATCATCTTTGTAATGGCCTACGGGATGGTGATCTAATGGATTGGATGAATAGTATATTTTCCGAATTATTCGAAGTAACTCTAAGCACGGTGACGGATGTATTGCCCATTGCAGCGATTATTTTTGGATTTCAATTTGCAGTTATTCGTAAAAAGCCTGCCAATTTGGCGCACATTGTCTCAGGATTTATCTGGGTGTTAGTCGGCTTATCGTTTTTCTTGTTAGGCCTTGAATGGGCTCTTTTTCCAATTGGGCGTCTAATGGCCGAGCAACTGACAAACCCTGAATTTATTCATGGCGCTCAAGCAGGCAAACAATTGCTTGAGCAAATCAATTGGCAAGATTATTACTGGGTTTACCTGTTTGCATTCTGTATTGGTTTTAGCACCACTATTGCCGAGCCATCTTTAATTGCCGTAGCAATTAAAGCTAACGATGTATCCGGTGGCGCTATCGGTGTTTGGGGCTTGAGACTTTCGGTTGCATTGGGTGTCGCGATTGGGATTTCTTTAGGTTGTTATCGAATAGTCGTCGGCGATCCAATTCATTGGTATATCATAGTTGGATATGTCATTGTGGTCATACAAACTTTTTTTGCACCGAAACTGATTATTCCATTAGCTTACGATTCAGGTGGGGTGACCACTTCGACCGTGACAGTCCCTCTGGTTGCTGCGCTGGGATTAGGTTTATCAGAAACGGTACCGGGAAGGAATCCACTCATTGATGGTTTTGGATTGATCGCTTTTGCTAGTTTATTTCCGATCATGTCGGTGATGGCCTATGCTCAACTTTCAGAAGCCAAAAGTAAGTTTTTTGAGAAGAAATAGAGTTGTTAAATTATTTATCTTGTTCGAATTTAGCGTGAGGAGTGAATCATGCATTTTAAAATGATTGTCGTCTTTAACGATGACGAAAAAACCGATGTTGTAATGGATGCCGCTAGGAAAGCTGGGGCAACTGGTGCAACTGTGATCACCAGTGCTCGCGGTGAAGGCCTTGAACAATCTAAGACCTTTTTTGGACTTTCACTAGAAACTCAAAGAGATGTTTTACTTTTTTTAGTTGAAGAGCATTTGAGTCGCCATATTCTAGAAGAAATTAATCGAGTAGGCGAGTTCGATTCCAAACCTGGCACTGGAATCGCATTCCAAATTGATGTTGAAGATGCCGTAGGAATCGCTCATCAACAAGAAAAAATCACTGCCGAAGTGAAGGAGCTATTATAATGGTTAATAAAATTATTAAAGCCCGTGACGTTATGCGAACCCAATTTGTGGAAATTGAAGGGGTTGCAACCGTGGCCGATGCGATTAATGCGTTCAAGGATAATGAGATTGAAGTATTAGTTGTGAAGAAACGAGATGAGCATGATGCATACGGTGTTGTTTTGCTTTCCGATATTGTCAAGAAAGTGTTAGCAAAAAATCGAGCTGTAAATCGAGTGAACATTTATGAAATCATGTCCAAACCAATTATTAGTATCGAACCTGAAATGAATATTCGTTACTGCGCAAGGCTATTTGATAACTTTGGATTATCACACACGGTAGTAGTGGAAGGAGGCAAAGTACTAGGTATTGTTGGTTATAAAGAAATTTTGGTTCCATGGTTTGAAATGGATAACTAGCTAAGCGTCTTAGCTATTATCCTAAAAAAAATTGAACACTGAATGAGAAACTCAGTGTTCAATTTTTGGATAGGGACTTCTGAATAACCACAGTGTTCGTCAAAAGATTTCTAGTTCTTAACTAACTCTGTACTATACGAATTGTTTTCTTTCTGGAATTTTATACTTCCGTTAGTTAAAGTTATTTTTCCGTTATCATTAACAATACTCACCTCTCGATTTAGAGGTCCGAAGCTGACAAGTAGCGGTGTTGTGGAATTATTGGAAGCTAGCAACTTACCTGTCAACAAGCCCCATTGAACATGATAGATATCATCTAACTTTTCTATCCTAATTTCTGGCCATCCCTCATTGTTCACGTAAACACCAAGGTACTTATCGTTCTCTTGAGTATTAGGCAGGAGCATTGAGTTGGAAAGAGAACGATTAACTTCCCTATCAAATGCTCGTTTAAATCCACGTTTTTCTTTTTCAAATAGTTGCCAAGCGCTTTTGTTCTTCAACGCTAGGTTATAAACATAGTTAGCAGCCAAATGAGGTAATAGAAAGGCTCGCTGATCGTTTGAGACAGCAATTACACCAATTTTGCTTTTAGGCATAAACGAGGCATGGAAGCTAATACCCGCGTTCCCGCCAAAGCGCGTGATTATCGGTTGTTCATTATAGGTTGCAATATCCCAGCCTAAGGAATATCCGGTTCGTTGGTATGTATAATATTTTTTGTTCTGGGTTGTCGTCGCTTGATGCAACTCTTTAAAAGATTGTTTATTCGAGAGTAAGGAGCTTTCCTGATTTATATTAAATCGTAGCCACTTGGCTAGGTCATTTATTGTAGAAATGGTTCCTCCGGCTGCATGCATAGTGTTGTCACTCTTATAAAAATCAGTTCGATATAAATTATCATTGGCATCAACTTCTATCGATGGAAGAATAGTTTCCTTGATATAGTCGCTCGTCATTGAACTAGTTTTATGCATACCAAGAGGCTCGAATATTCGCTTCTGCATTTCTCTTTTCCAGCTATTTCCTGTAACCTTTTCTAGGATCATAGCGGCAATAATCGGCCCTGTGTTTGAATATCTAAACTGCCCAACCGGTGCACTAAGAGTTTTATAATTAAGGGCTTCAATGAGTTCTTGGTCGCCACTTTCGAATCCAAGAAATGCCGTTTTAAAACTATGCATGACGCTAGTGAAGCCCGAAGTATGATTCAAGAGGTGCCTTACCGTAATCCGCTTTGTATCGACCTTGCTGCTTAGCAAAAGATTCGGTAAATAATAGTGAAGTGACTTATCCAAATCTATCTGTTCACTTTCTTCCACCTGCTTGAGTAGCGTTGCGGTAAGAGCCTTCGTATGCGATGCGATATAAAAGGGAGTCTCGTTGTTCAAAGATGACTGTTCTCCAGACAACAGTTTTCGATTAAACTGCTTTGAGTAGATCAATCCGTTTTCACCAACAACACCAATTAGAAAATCACCTTGAAGATTATACTCATCATAAAGCGCTGCTATAGCACTTTCGAATTGTTTGCCTTGAGTTACTGCGAATTCAAGATGATTTGTTTTGGCTAGCAGACTAGTGTTTATAACTAGCCATAAGCAAGTTGCAGACAGAACCATGATAGCTAACCGAGTTTTCTTCATCATATTTTTTCTGATCATATTTAGTCCTTTGGGCAATGTTTTGGTCGCGCAGTGTTTGTTGACTTTGATTGTACTTATTAGATGACTTGATAATCAGATTTAGATGCATACAGTGTTGCTTTTTTGTAAATGAACTTTATGACATAGGTATATAACTACTGTTGCTGTTTTCATTGGAACATTGCTAGTGGTAACTATGGGATTAGAACTCTTGATCGTATATCCAAGCACTAAAGCCTAAGACAGGTATAATTAATATCAAAAGAGCTGAGGGAGAAAATTTTGCGATATTGCTGATAATCTTAGAGCTGTCGATATCTATTGGGATAAATATGAAAAAGACAATTGAAGCAATTAGTAAGGCGCAAGATAAAAGCCAGAACCTTAATCTTGCCCTCGCTTCAATCTTCTTTATTGTATTCTCTAAGAATTCAGTGTCGTTAATTTGCGTTCTAAATTCGAGAATCGATTTTAGAAGAGAATCGTCGCTTTTATCCATATATACCCTAGTAATCTATTTAGTTTCAGCAATTTTGTCTTAGACGGAGTTAGTTCTTTACCTTTTCTATCAGTTTTTTCTTACCACGATTGATATGTGATTTTACCGTTCCTAGCGGTAGGTTTGTTACAACGCAGATTTCTTTATGGCTCATACCAGCACTCACAGAAAGAGTAATACAAGTTCGTTCTGTAATGTCTAAGCTTGCCATTAATCTTTCAACTAACAAATCTTTTTCTATATCCAATGCAGTTGTTTCAAAGATCTCCAAATCAAACCCTGCTACTTCTCTTTGGTGATATGCCTTCTGCTTAAATTTTAGAAAACAGTTATAGGCTATTTTGTGTAACCATGTATTAAATGCAGATTGACCCAAAAAAGTATCTAATTTTTGATAGCATCTTAGGAAGGACTCTTGAGCTATATCGTCAGCCACAGCGTGGTCACCAGCGGTCAATCGCCGTAAAAATTGGCGAATTGAAGATTGATATTTTTTTAATAATGTAGCAAAAGCATAGTGATCACCGCTGTTAATCACTCTCGCTATTAACTCACTATCCCGACACTTCACGAATTGAAATACTTAATCATTGGATTGATTAATTTTCCAGGTTAGCAAAAATGCAAGACCTACCATAAGAGGAAATACACCGAAAGCAATACCCGTAGATAGATCATCCAAGACCAGTCCTGCCAAAATGCAAGCGAGTCCAACGGCAACAAGAGCTAGCCCACGGCGTAAATCGATTATCCTTTGAGACCGATGAGTACCCAATTTATCTAGTAGTTCCGGTGTTATCTGTTCTCCTTTTTCTAGAAGGAGCTGAATAGTGGACTGTACCCGAGACTTATGTCTGCCATTTAATGCAGAGAGGGTTATGATAATAGCGGTAAAACAAACCGTCGCTATGATAGGTATCCAAATTTCTGACATGTTTATCCTCGATAATAAGAAGTGCCTTGTTTAACTACTTAGATGCTCTAATAGACCCATTTGGATGCAAGAGAATTCGTTTTTTAATACTTTTATTAAACACTATGATTTCATAGTGACTTCAAAGAGTCTAATTGTAGACTTGATCATCGGTCGATATATTCCCCTCAGCAGCCACCCCGGAAAAAATCGGCCTCTCTCTTCTAGAGCGACTCTTGCTCTCGGATGTTCCATAAAAGCCAACAGTGGAGGTTTAAATTGATAATTGGTCGATTGGAACTCAATAGCTTTTAAATACTTAGGGTTCTTATAGCCATAGTGGGCCGGAGCAACTAATCTTAGTGGTGCACCGTGAATACTGCAGAGCGGTCTTTCATTAAGCTGGTCGGCTAAAATCACATCATCTGTAAGTAAATCTTCTAATAGCATTCTTGATCGATAGCCATCGATCGATTTGAAGATCACCCAGTAAACTGTTTTTGTATCTGATATTTTTGGTTGAATAAATCTTTGGTAAAAATCACTAAACCGAACACCACTCCATACAAGATCTTGCACAGTCCAAGTGGTTACACAATGAAAGTCAGCTGTAAGCGCTACTCGGTGGAGTTCTTCTAGGTGAGCCGTTGTTACATCAAATACAGATTTAATACAGTTGCCACTAATTTTTAAATCAAGCTTACCAAAGTCCTTTTGATATCTTTTAGCATAAGGCGTTAAACCGAATCGAGGGAAGTCTTGACGGGCTTGTTGCCCGGGGGGAAGATCGTTGGTTTTAGAAAAGTTTTGCATATCCGACCCATATCTTAAACAAAGTTATAGAGATAGCCGGCTACAACAAAGCAGAGTGTCGCAATCGACATACCAACGGTTGGAATAATAAACCAATACCGTTTCGCTAAATACAGGTAGCTGAGCCCAACAACGATTGGAAATAGGGTGAACCATGTTGAATTTTGTAGCATCGAGTCATATTGAATGGTTAGAGGAATGTAAAACAGCGCCACTAAAATAGCACCGAAGCTATGGCTGGCGTTAAACCCTACCCACGCATTCCAAAATAACGCATTTTTGCTGATTATCAGAGTTGTCTTTTCTAATTCTGATTTTATCTCTGAATCATATGGATCAAATTTATTGCTAAAAAATGTATAGGCAAGATGAAGGCTACCTAGAACGCCCATAATCGAGGCACCTAGTATTAGGAATATCTGAGCCATTGTTAACGATGTTGTCATTACCTTGACTCCGTTGAACGATACTTTAACCAGTCAGTTTTTACTACCGCACCAATCTCGGTCAACAAATTCATCAAGCCTAAGTGGGCTCGGTCAAAACACAACTGCTCATGAAAAAATCCATCGACCTGTTTAACCAGTTTTAAACTGCTATCGGTTGGTTTTCCTGGACAAGGTTGTTTTCTGGAAAAATCAAATTCTTCCTTTGCATAAGCTTCTATCAGCCAACGACCAAAAGGTTCAATCGACCCAAGCATCTCTTGTTCAAATTGTTCTAGTGAAACATCTTTAGAAACAACTCTTAAGGATTGATAAACCGAGAGCAGTTTTTTCGGGTTCTTTGAATTTTCGAAAACATCGATTAAAGAAGGGATCAACCCAACAAAATGATCAATGAATAAATCACTGAGGTCTCTCACACATCCAAAATCCAACGCTCCAATATCTTCATTCTCTAGCACCAAAAAATTACCCGGATGAAGGTCAGCATTGATTCGTTTTAGTTCAAGAACACAATACCAAAAGTAGTCGAATAGCTGTTGTCCAACGGCATTCCGTTGCCTTTGTGAAGGGTTGGTAGCAAGCCATTCAGTTAAATGATGGCCTTCTAACATTTCTAAGCTAAGTACTCGCTTACGCGAAAGTGAATCGATAACCCGAGGGATCACAATACCGGGGATGCTGACATTGGATTTAAACCACTTAATATTGTCAGCTTCGTTTTGATAATCGACTTCTTCTCTTAGGCGGTCTTGCATCTCTGTCATCATAATTTCAAGTACATGCTTTTGCGGTAGTAAATCGCTGGCTTTGGATAAGCCCGAGAAAAGCTTCTCAATGATTTTTAAATCACTTTCAATGGTATTGGCAATCCCTGGATATTGAATTTTAACCGCCACCGGCTCACCATCGAATGTGATGGCTCGATGCACTTGCCCAATACTCGCAGCAGCAAAGGCGGAGCTATTGAACTGACGAAATAAATCCTGTGGGTGAGAACCGAATTCGTGAACAATTTGTTTTCTAACCAGAGCACGGTTTATCGGAGGCACTTGATAACAAGCCTCTTTCAATTTTTGGCGGATTGAAAGTGGTAACACATCAGCTTCCATACTTAAGATCTGAGAGACTTTTAATGCGGTACCCCGTAGCTGGGTCAAAACCGAAAAGATGATGTCGCCAATTTGTTCTTCATGTTGTTGTTTTTGCTTAGCTTTGTTTTCGGGTTTAGTGACTAGTGAGCGAGCCTTATATCCAACATGCTTTGCTCCCAGCCGCGCTGCGGTAATCCCTGTAATTGCCGTTCGTTTTAGTTTTGAAACTGGTATTTTGCTGTCAGTATCCATTGAATAATCCTTTGCTAAAAACAAGATAAGTTGGTCTAGCGAGTAAATGACTTAGCCAAAATCATTTTATTTAGAAAACCGCTACCCATGAACTTAAACAAATGCGCTTTGACGAAAAAGCCAAGCAAGTCAGTCATCTTACTGATAATGCCGGTCTTTAAGATTTCGATGCCTAAGGATAACGACATATCGACTAACTGAGTGGTATTACTAAACTCATCAGAATCATCCTTTATCCAGTACAGCAAAATTGCCAAAATAAAGTCATTGGTGAGTTTAGCGGTGTAAGCGGTAAAAGGTGATTTTTCGATTTCACCGGATTGCTCCGCCTCCGTCAGCATATCTTGGATAACCCCGACGAACTCTTTCCTAACAGGCGTTACATCTTCAAATAGAACACTGGGAGACTGCATAATCATCTTGAGGCTTTCAGCGACAAACTCTCTATCTGGCAATAAGCTCTCAAGGTAAATATCGATTAATAGCTGAAGTTTTTCTTGTAGCGAGAAGGTCTCTAATTCAGGCTCTTGCAAGAAAGCCTCAACCGCTTGTTCTGCTCGATAGCCGTAAAAACCGAATAGCAGCTTGTCTTTACTAGAGAAATACTTGTAAATCGTCGCATCACCAATGCCCACTTCTCTGGCGATTTGCTTCATAGTGGTGGCTTCAAAGCCCTTTTCTGAGAACATTTCGACCGCAGCTTCAATAATCGAACGTCGGATTTCTTCTTGCTTTTTCTTGGATAATCTAGCCATAACGAGCCTCGCTATCGTAAAAATACATTAATAATCTATATATATGATAGCTCGTATCGTATAAAGATCCAAGTATAAATTACTACTCGACTATATTTTCTGGCTAAAAAATGTGAAAAATCAACGGAGAAATAGCGTAAGAATTCGCTATTTGGTGATAATTTAAGCCCAAGAAATACCAGATGGCAGTTTAAAACTACTGTACTCTAAGTGTAAGACTCTTCGTTGAGAAGGATTTTTGGCTTTGCTCGACGCATGAAGAATATGCGGTCGCATAACCAAGGCTGAACCAGATCTCGCTTCACATATTACTGAACGATTGTGTTGCACATATTCCTGAATCTCATTTTGATCTAGGATTCCTAGTTCGTGGCTTTTGGGTAATACCTTTAAACATCCATTCACTTGGCTTGAATCATCTAGGTGAATCCGGAAAGTAATCATTTGGTTTAAAACGACGATTGGTGGTTGGACATGCACCACGCCGTCTTTAACACTCCATGGCCCCCAACCATCGGCATGAAATTTTTTCGACACAGACACAGTCCTATCCTGGTGCCATCCAACTAACCAATTATTCATTTCAGTTTTATTAAATAAAATGGCTCTAACGAGCTTCGAAGGTTTATTCAGGTAGTTATTTGCACGAGCTAACAGATCATTAGACCATGCCAAATTATGAATAGAGGAATACTTTTTCTCCGCATTACGAATACCACCGCCTGCAAACGCAATCTCTTTAGACTGAGTCTCTGAGGTCACTAACTCTATTTGGGCTTGAGTTACAAACCCGTCAACAATTTCGTATCCTTCTACAAAATATGACAACTAAAATGCTCCTTACACAAGCAATACCGAGAGTATAGCAAAGTAAATATTTAGGCTCGCGCCCATCGCAAACCCAAATTCTTTTTCCTTGTATTTCTAAGTGGCTATCAAACAACAAGGGATCTGGGTTAACCACTGCCGTTGGGTTTTGCAACCCAACCTACCTCAACATTGGTAACCGGACTGTTAGGTTGATGTGAATATTAAGTTAGAGTTCGATTTGAACTAATTACGCGCAGGTCCAAGAATCTTTTAAGTCCGCTTGCTTACAAAGCTTATCTGCCACAACCGCTACATCAATCACATAATAGAGCGAAGCAAGTCCAAAGCCTTCGCGTCCCATGTTGTGGTAAACAATGCCGGTAGCAATATCCTCAGCAGTAAAATCTTGGTGGTTTTTGGCGAAATAGTTGGTTGCAGCACCCTGATCCTCAGGATTAAGCAATTTGGACATTCTACCGATACCGCTGTGATAACTTTGAATCAGTAGCATCGAAAAAATCACATCTTGTTTGGCTTTAGGTAAATGACTAAACACCGGATCGAAGGCTTTTCTTAAGTTCCTTCGATTCTGTTGAAACAGTCTTACCGCACAATCCACTTGCGCCATTCGATGCTTGTAGAATTTCTTGGGGATTTGGCAATCTTGCAATACTTCCGGTTTTAACTGCAAAAGACCGATGGCGTTTTCGCTAGACACTCTGTTTTTTCTAGCCCCGCTTTCGATAATGATTTGCGCAAGAAAATAACGGAACTCCGCACTATTAACGGGTTGGTTAATTCGTTCTGATTTAATCCGATAAACTTTTTCAACTAATTCGAACAAACTGATAGGTGTATATTTGGTGCCTGCTGTTATGCCGTCCCACGTTCCCCATAGGCGGTCAGATTTTTTCTCACCTAATAAGCGATTTATAGCTTGATGAATATCAGCATGAGGTTGATTGCAGTTGAAGGCAAAAGGATAACCCGTAGCTTTTTCCGAACCTATAATCCAATTTTTAACTTTACCGGCTTTAACCAGTTCTAGACGAGTTTGATTGAGCTTTTTTTGAGTCGACGATTTACTCCAATCGTTTTCTATGTAAGCTAAGAATTCTCCTCGCCGATTAAATAGCAAGTGTCTATCTTGCTGCTCGCAAAAACCGTTTTCGAGCAATACCCACTGCCGAATAGTGCTTAAATTACTATGGAAATTTTTACTGTATTGATAGGGGATCTGTCGAATGATATTCAACCAATCGGGCTGGCTCTCTTTCGATTCAGCAAATACGCTCGCGATGGGTATAGTGCTGCCCACCATCAGAGCTATCAATAAAATCCAGTTCGAAATAATCGCTCGACAATTCATAGTGACATCATTTTATTAAGCGGCTTGAATTTGATTTCTACCGTTTTCCTTAGCTTTATAAAGCGCTTTATCGGCTCTAGTAAATATTTTATCTCGGCTATCACTTTTCATTAACTGGGTTATTCCGATGGATATTGAGAGTTTACTATCTTCAGAATTCAAAGGCGCTAACTGAATACTCGTTTTAGGCAATAGGACAGTTGCTTCTTTCAACTTATTCAGTATTAAAGTGGCACCTTCTACATTGGTTTTTGGTAACGCCACCAAAAACTCCTCCCCGCCAATTCTTCCAATCAAGTCGGTTTTTCTAAGTGTAGATTGGCAAAGTTTAGCGAACTCGACTAAAACATGGTCACCCATGGTATGTCCATATTCATCATTAATATTCTTGAAAAAATCTAAATCAATAACTGCCACTGTGAGATCTTCGTTGTGTCTAAAGCTTAATGCAATTTGTCTGTTAAGCATCTGAAAGACGTTTCTGCGATTAGCTAGTTTGGTCAAATCATCTATCATAGAAAGCTGTTCAAACTTGCGTTTACTTTGTCGTGCTTTATGTAGAATAAAAATAAGCAATATACAAATAACGAGTGTTAAAGTGATTAATAAATATAGATATTGATTCTTTCTTATCTGCGATTCTAATATTGATGTTTTCAACAAATTATCTTTTTCGAGTAATTGATTTTTATTGTCTAACTTGTTCAATTCAAATTCATTTTTTAACTCTTCAAATTCGTTAATATACTGCTTTTTTAGCATTTGTAATCGATTGGGATAGTTTTCTTTTAATATCACATAAGCTTTTTCAAGGTCACCAACCGCTTTATAAGCCTCTGACATTTGTTCCTGTAAACGAAAATAGTGGCCTGGCATGCTCTTCTTATTGATTAATAATTCGGCTCTTGCTAAATAAGCAAACGCTACCTGCGGTTGTTGTCTTTCAACAGCAATTCTCGCTAGCCACATTATACAATCACTTCGAGTATAAGCATTGCCAGACTGTTCAAAAATACTCAGCGCTTCTTTAAACATTGACTCTGCTTTATCATAGTTCTTTTCGTTAAATTCTAGTCCTGCGAGCTGTTTTAATCCGTAGGCGACCCCTTGAATGTCATCTACTTTTCTCGCGACTTGGATAGACTCTTCAAGCTGTTGCATACCGATTTTAGTATGCTTAGTAAGAATGTTGGCCTGCCCCAAGCCATAAAGTACATCACCAAGATCGCGCCACCGCTCATGCTTTCTATGATAATTAACGGCTTCTTCGAAGTAGGGGATCGCTCGTTCAGGTTGGCGACGATATTCGTAGACTAAGGCAATGTTAGCGGCAATTTGAGCTTTGGCTATTTGTGGGTGGTCTATCGGTGCCATCGAATAAGCTCTTTGAGCATCCCTGAGTGCCTCGACCGGGCTTCTAAGTGTATTAAACGCTAAACTTCTCGCCATTAAAGCCTTAATAAGTAATGAGGTGTGATTGTTGGTTTCCGCCCACTCTAACGCTTCACTGACTAGTTCTACCGATTCATCTGGGTTCCCCAACAAATCCAGTGCAACACCTTTGCTAATTTTTAAGTAGTGAAATAACCATGGTTGTGAGTGTTGCTCTAGTAATGCCAGTCCTTCCTCTGCATGAAATAGTGCTTCTTTAGGGTGGACTTGTTTATTGTAAGCTAGGCTAAGTAGCAGGTGCTGTTGTGCCTTATCTATTGGCGCTGTGAAAACCGGCTGTTGTCCTGAAAGCTGGTTAATGACAATATTTGGATTAACACCGAGCTGCGATACATATTCTCGAAACGTTGGCGTAAGTTCTATGAGTGGATTTATCGAGCTAGCGTTACTCCAGCCGACAATGGTGGCTAGATATAAAACGATCAGTAATTTTCGTATTGGTGGAATAAATAACACAGAAATATCCTTATTTTGATGTCGCTAGGTTAACACTCCGTCATTTTTTTACAAATGAAATTACGCTTGGATCACCTTGTCTCGCCCGCTGTCTTTTGCCGCGTAAAGCGCTTTATCGGCTCGACCGATGATAATTTCAGAATTATCTCCTGATTGATATTCTGACACTCCGATTGATATAGATACTTCCAAGAGTTCCGAAGCCTTCTTCTCTGATAGATTAAACGCCTTGGCAATGTCGTGCGTTTTAAGTCTTAGTTTATCTAATATGGTCACAGCGTCATTGAGCGAAGTTTGAGGTAAACCGATTAAGAATTCCTCACCACCAATTCGGCCAACAATGTCGGCTCCCCTCAGTGAGTCTCTGCAGAGTGACGCAAATTCCACCAGTACAAGATCACCAACCGCGTGTCCAAACTTGTCGTTAATCTGTTTAAAATAGTCTAAATCGACCAGTGCCACCGAAAGTGGCGAGTTGTGTTTTTGTGCCAGCTCTATTTGATAGTCTAGTAAATGAACCGCCTTTCGGCGATTTGATAATCCAGTCAGATCGTCAGTTTGCGATAATCGTTGAAATTTAAGCCGGCTATGTCTTGCTCTTATCAGAATAAAGACCAGCAATAGGCAAATAACAACAAACATCGCGATGATTAAATTCAGAAATTGGTTTCTTTTTTTCTCCGCGACTAGATTTCCTGTTTTGAGTTGGTTTTCTTTTTCTAATAGTTTATTTTCCGAATCCAGTTTATTTAACTCAAACTGATTTTCGAGCTGTTCAAATCTCTCAGAGTACTGTTGTTTAAGCATTTGTAATCGTTGAGGATAACTTTCCATCATGGCTCGATAGGCGAGTTCATACTTACCTTGCTGCTCATAAGCCTTGCCACGATAATATTTTAACCGCAGTAAATGGCTGATCATATTTTTGGGGTCTATGATTTGCTCAGCTTGGTCTAAATATTGGTGCGCCTTACCAGCATTTTTTAGGTCTAAGCTAATGCTAGCCACTGAAATAGTCACATCCGCCATTGCAGAAGTGTTATTCGCAATATTAAATGACTCAATCGCTCGCAAATAAAAGACTTCTGCCATTTCTTTATTGCCAATCTTCGAGAAAAGGCTGGCTAATTCTTTTTGTCCATAGGCAACACCTTGATGATCGTTTACTTTTCGAGCGATGGTAATAGAATCTGCGAGCAATTCTTTTCCCTTATCAAGGTCACCCGAGTTCTTATAGGCTCTGCCCAAACCATAAATTGCATCCCCCAAATCGCGCCAGCGCTGTTTGCTGCGATGGTAACTAACCGCTTCGGTAAAAAATGGGATAGCTTGTTTGTCTTCAGCCCGATACTCGTAAATCAATCCGATAAACCCTGCAATTAAACCTTTAGGAACAAATGGGTCCTCATCGGGAGCCATGGTATAGGCTTGCTGGAGATCTTCTAGCGCGTTGGCCGAATCCAGCATTGAGTTATGAATCAAACCTCTGGTGTATAACGCTTGAATAGTTAACCGCACATGAGCATTATCTTTAGCCCATTTCAGCACCTGATTGGCTAAGGGAAGTGATTTAGATTGATTGCCTTGATGTTCCAGCGAAATCGCCTGTGACAGCAATAAGTAATGATAAAGCCAAGGCTCACTTTCTAGACTGATGAGACGCTTGCCTTCGATAGCATGCAAGATCGCTTTTTGGGGTAATGCCTGCTGATTATAGGCCAAGCTCAACAGTAACCGACTCTGAGCTGCGTTTACTGCCTCTATAGACTCGAGGTTTTCAGACTCCAGCTTTGAAATCAGTTGGTCTGGATCGGTGGCAAGCAGTAACGCTAAAGGATAATACTCAGAACTGAAATTGGTTAAGCTGTCTGCAGCTCTCAAACCGTTCTGCCAAGCTAACAGCAAGAATAGCAGTATGCCTTTCAGTAATCTTTGTTTTCCAGTTGCTCTCAAAAGATAGCCCATGAGGATCGTATGCTACATGTCGTGTTTATGCTAAACGCCGTGTTAAGAGTGTTGTATTGATGCAGAGCTTAACCGCTATCGCTCATCTCTCAAGATTAAGTTTAGTCTTTTTAAGCAGAATTCGCGTTGAATAATGTTAAATAAATTCAGCTGGTAATGATCACCAACGGGATTTCTCCCATTAGCTTTAGGGAGTGCTCTTGGCGGAGGTAAACCTTTGCAATAAACCAGTGGTCATTGCTGTTCCTAGCAAAATAACCACTGTAGCAATTAAGGTAGTGACTTCAAATACCTCATTTAGGAACAGGTAGCCCCACAGCAAGCCAAACATTGGGATCAAGAAAGTTACTGTGGTCGCATTAGTCGCACCAGCACTTTCAATTAATTTAAAGTAAATAAGTTGGGCATAAGCGGTACAGGCTAGAGATAGGATCGACACATTAATCCAAGCCTGCATGGACGGCATTTCAGCAGGCCAATAGGCGATAGAAAAGGGCAACAAGAAGATGCCAGCACCAATTAAGCTACCGGCGGCAATGGAAAGCGAGTCTATTCCTACCAGCTTTTGCTTACTGAAATTAGCCGCAATTCCATAAAACAACGTCCCTCCAAGCCCAGCAGCAATCGCTAGTACCGATTGGTTTTGACTAAAATCTAACTTGTTCCAAACCAGCAAAACGACGCCAAAGACCCCAACTAACAATCCAAAAGCTGTCAATTTGCTTAGCCGCTGGCCTAGCCATATTAGCGCCACTAACGAGGCGAAAATAGGCGTTGCCGCATTAAGTACCGATGCAAATCCGGCAGTGACGTAGAGGGTAGAGTAGGCGATTAGGGTAAAAGGGATAGCAGAATTAATCACCCCAACAAAGCCTATTACTTTCCAATTAGACTTAAGAACCTGTTGGCGTCGCTTTATAAACACCAACGGCAATAGCATGAACCCAGCCAGCAGCACTCGAAACGTCATCATAGGCACCGCGCCAAATTCTGGCACAGAAACTCGCATAAAGAGGAATGAAGCTCCCCACATAGCAGCGAGTAAAATTAGATTAAAAAAGTCACGATTGCTCATTCAGTAATTTGCTATTCGGTGGTAAAAACGATCTAAAGTATGCCTAGGAAATGGAGCGAATACTACCGACTTTTGAACGAGGAATTCTTTTCTAACAACTTGTTCAGTATAAATTTATGAGTGTGTTAGCATTGCTTTATACTAGCCAATGCGTTGCAAATACTCAGCGCGATAGAGAAATAGATTCTTAGCCATGTTAAATATTGTATTGTTTGAACCAGAAATCCCGCCAAATACCGGCAATATTATCCGGCTTTGTGCCAATACGGGATTTAAACTTCATGTGATAGAGCCATGTGGATTCGAGTTGGATGACAAACGCTTGAGAAGAGCAGGGCTTGATTACCACGAATTTTCAGAATTAAAAATTCATAAAAACTACCAAGACTTTCTTGAATCAGAATCTCCTGCACGGTTATTTGCTTGCTCCACCAAAGGCACCCGAAAACATACTGAGGCTAATTTCCAAAAAGGGGACTATTTGTTATTTGGTCCAGAAACTCGAGGGTTGCCAATGGAAATCTTAGATAGCCTTAAGCACGAGAAGATCCTGCGTTTGCCTATGGTTGCTAATAGCCGGAGTTTGAATTTGTCGAATAGTGTGGCGATATTTGTTTATGAGGCGTGGCGGCAATTGGGGTTTGTGGAAGGTTAGAATGTTACATTTAATTCTCATGGAAGATATTGGTATATCTTAGGGTCAAGAGAGGTTTCGCAGCGCTGTGCTTTCCTGCGAGATACTTTTTGTAAGAGGCCAAAAAGTACCCAAAAAACCTCTTAGCGTTGCGCACTGGGCGAACGCGATTAAATTACCAACGTATCTGAGAAGGAGTTTATTGCGTTTACCGACGTACAACTACTTGAGATCGTAAGTGCTTAGTTCGTTTTTTGACCTAGTGGCTTCTAGCAAACCCGACATCCCCATGCCCATTGGATTAGTGGTAAAGCTGTTTGAGCCCTGGCGAGTTCTTTTCCACCCGATGGGTGCTATAAGCCACTAGCTCTCAATTAAGAAAATCCGGCTTGGATGAAATTTTAAATCGTGCTAGGTTCAACGTAAAAAATTTTTGACTTTGACTCTATTAGAATTCATAAAAGTTTGATTCAAACTTTTAGCGCTACTCCCACTCATCCTCAAATTCATTTTCCAAATGATACAAATGCCTATCAAGTTTATTGAGCAAGTGATGCAATTGTTCTTTTTCTTCAACTGAAAAACAGCTTTCAATTAGCTCGCCCGTTTCGATCCGTTTGGGCGTAATTTCATCATGAAAATCAGCACCTTTTTGAGTGAGATAAATCAACACTTTACGACGATCTTTTTTAGAATTTCGAGTAGCAACAAAGTCCAGTTCTTTCAAAACTTTGACACCACGAGTCACTGTTGCCGCATCGGTGCGAAGCGCTTCAGCAACATGAGAGTTAGTCAGCCCACCGTAGGAACCCAAAACAGAAATGACTCGCCATTCCCGCTCTCCGATCGGCACACCGGTCTGTAACAGTAGGTCAGATAATTTATGACCGGACTGAGACATTTGTGCGGCTAAACGGTACATTCGATAAGGTAGGAATGTTTGCAGGTCCAAGGTCGCTTTAACCTTGCCAGCCTCAATCACTTTTTTACTAGGAGTCGGTATCTTATCGTCCATAATGGTTTGCTCTCTCTTCGCTGTTATTTTCTTAGCTATTATTTTCTTAGATCTGGATCAAAATACAAAATCATTTCACCCGCATCACATCGGCAGTATTCATCTACTCCGCACACAATACAACGATAACCCGCATAACTATCTTCTAACCAACGGTCTGGGTAAGTTTTTAAATGTTGGCCGCCGCATTTTACAAAATAGTGATACGCGGCATTTCCGGGGCTTTGCATCCAGGTATGACAAATGCCACCTTCGGCTCCTTGCAGTTTGGCGGCTTCAATGCTGGCCTCCAGCATCTTTCTAGCAATCCCCTTTGCGCGGTAGTCAGCATCCACGGTACTGCTTTTAAAATAACACAGTTTTTCAATAGGTAGTTTCCATAGATCCGGTGAACACCACTCGTCAACCGGCCAATTAGTTGGCGCATAGGTCAGCCGAAACCCAACCACTTTTTCTGGGCTAAGCGATGCGTCCAGCATTACAAAACTGCAATTGACGTCATCCTTAATACTCTTGTTGTAAATTTTTTCGATAATACTATCCGTTAGGTAGGCATCCCCATGAACTTTATTGCCCAACGCGATAACACCTTGAAAATACTTCGGTTCTAGCGGCACTAATTTTAATTCTTGAGTCATTTTTGCCCTTTCTGTATAGGTAATTAGGCTTTCCCAGCAGGTATGATAATGAATATGGCTTTTGGAGATATAGCCGCTGGAGTTCCTTCGAGCCGGTTATTTTGCCATAATCGCCACTCGATAATCCAATCGTACTAAAATTAGAGTTAATAACGTTTCTTATGTATGACCCACTAAAAGATGCTTCGCCAGGTCTCAACCAGCCTTATCCAGATAGCTACTGGGCTAAAAACTCTGGCACTCCCCCCGAAAATGCAGGAACTCTCACTCAAGATATTGACGTTGATGTCGCGGTTATTGGAAGCGGCTATACCGGTTTATCTTGTGCGCTTCATTTGGCCAAAGAACATAATATAAAAGCCCATGTGATTGAAGCCAATCAAACCGCCTGGGGCTGCAGTGGTCGTAATGCTGGTTTTATTTTAAAATCTACCGGAAGAAAAGCCTATTCAAGCATGATCAAACAATGGGGACAAGAAGTCGCCAAAGGGATCTATGCCGAAGTCTCTGAAGGTGTGGAAACGGTAAACCAATTAATCGCTGAAGGCATTGATTGTGATAAGCAGTCCAATGGCTACTTGCGAGTAGCACACAAACCCTCACGCATTAGCGAACTAGAAAGCCAAGCGAAATTGATGGAACGTGAATTTGGCTACCAAACAGAGCTACTTTCTACTGACCAAATTAAAGCCGATTATTTTGATAGCCAAGATGCCTATGGCGCGATTCGATTTAATGATTGTTATGGGATCAACCCTTTGAAACTGGCTTGGGGTTATCAACAAAAAGCGCAAGAGTTAGGTGCAACCATTTTTACTAACTCACCTTTAACGAGTTGGCACACGGAAAAAAATAAGCAACTGCTCGAAACACCTCAAGGTCAGGTTAGGGCAGAAAAAGTGATTATAGCGACCAACGGCTATACACCCAATCGATTTCATACGGCAGTGAACAATCGAACATTACCGGTGCTGTCGCAAATCATTGTTACTGAGCCACTGAGTGACGAACAAATAGCAGCCACAAATTTTGTTTCCGACAATGTGGTAATGGATACTAGAGCATTAAAATACTATTTTAGAAAACTGCCTGACAACCGAATTCTATTCGGTGGGCGAGGTGCGATTTCTGGTAAAGATGCCGAAGATCCATTTTTCGCTAATCGTTTACTTAAAGTTTTGATCGGCAGCTTCCCACCATTGCAAGGACTCAAGATTGATTACTCTTGGTCAGGTTGGATCAGTATTTCTCTGGACGACTTACCGCATATTCGACAAGCCGACGACCAAGGAAACGTTGCCTATTCAATGGGATATTGTGGCAACGGGGTTTCTTTTGCAGTGCAGGCAGGCAAGCGACTAGCGCAATGGGTTGCTGGAGAAGCGTTGCCCGATTTACCTTATTACACCGCGGACTTACCTAAGTTCCCGTTTGCCCAATTTAGACGAGTCGGGCAATGGGGTTACTTTAATTACGGTCGATTTAGTGACCGTTGGTTATAAGCTGCCAAACCGACTCAACACTATGACTAAAGTACGGTGTAACTTAAAACGATTGTGGCACTCAAATTTTCGAATGAATTAGAGGAATATTTATGAAAAAAATTAATTCTATTGAAGAACTTGAAGCACTCTATGGTCCACCGGTTGAGCGTGCACTTTGGAAGGAAATTGAATACCTGAATGAACATTACCAACAATTTATTGAGGCTTCTCCGTTTCTAATAATGGCGACTTATGGCGAAAAAGGGTTAGATTGCTCACCACGCGGAGACCCAGCAGGCTTTGTAAGAGTGGTGGATAAAAATACGATTTTGATCCCAGACAGAAAGGGCAATAATAGAATCGATTCTCTAAGAAATATCGTAGAAAACCCTAAGATTGGTTTGATCTTTTTAGTTCCGAATGTCGGCGAAACCGTCAGAGTGAGCGGTACCGCGGAAATCATTGCTGACCCAGAACTATGCGATACTTTTATAATTAATGGGAAGTCCCCAAGAAGCGTAATTTCTGTCACTGTTGAAAAAGCGTATTTTCAATGCCAAAAAGCAATAGCCCGATCTAAGCTATGGGATCCAAACGGTTATGTAGAGCGAAGCTCATTACCAACAGCTGGACAGATGGCTAAGTACTTTACCAATAAGAAACAGATTGAATTTGATGCGGAAGAGTATGACCGAAATTATCCAGAGCATATGAAGAAGACGATTTATTGAATTGATTTTTCTTAATAGGAAGAGCGAAAACCTCCCTCTCCCTAGCCCTCGGCTTTAGCCTCACGCGTCGCTCTACCTTCTCCGTCCTTGGAGTCGTCTCCCTGAGAAAGAGGGAACTGACACTACCAAGCATTTTTTCTCCGTGCTCTCCGTACCCACTGCGCGTCGCGGGGCAAGCTTTGCCTCCGTGGTGAAGTCTTTTAGCTTTCAAGGATCACTCCTTCGGATTACTTACCCCAGGCTTAGCCAATATCTCCAAATAAAACGACTCCAAACCTTTCTCTTCAGCTTGATCAATATACTTATTGATTTCAGATTTATGAATTACCGCGGCACTCAATTCGTTCTCGCCATATTGGCAATCAAAATCCCAATACTTAACACCTTCTGGTAATGGTTTGTTTCTTTCTCGCTTTAGGTATTTTTTAACTTCATGTTTTATCGCTTCAACTAAACGTGGGCGTTTGATTTTAGGATGTGTGAGGGCAAATGTCTTTTTCATTTTGATGGCTCATTGTCAGGCTTAGTAGTATTTATTTTACTAGGCTTACTAAGGTTTTCGGCTTTGGAAACTACCGCCGCATTAATGGGTTGAATAGAGTTAATACTCTCTAAGGGCAATATTAAAACTTGTTCGCTTTCGTGGTTATATAGAAAAACATAATTAATTGAGGTACCTAATAACGAAAAATCAGCTTTCGCGCCATTAGTCGCTTCTGAATTAACCGATACTAAGTTGCGTTTTTGGCTGAGGATCTTTTCTGCTTTATTTTGCGAGTGTACACCAATAAACATATAAAAATAGAGGGTCAAGATAATAAAAGCAGTCCACCAAAAAGAACGAGTACTTCGGTAACCAATAACATAAGGTATAAATCGGAAAAAACCTTTATTAAACTTTTTATCTAACCAGGCACTAAACGGGGCTTGCACATAAACCATTGCCCAAATAACAAATACCATACTAAAGGCACCAAGCACCATTAACATGACTAAGGGATCTTTGATTCCGGCAACCAAAATATCAGTAATTTCTAAGTATTCAGTCACTTCAAGATTAAAGTGTGAATAGAATGTAATTAAGTAAATAAACCCGGCAATAGCGACTGTTGCATAGACCAAAAATACCGCTAAGCCAGGATGGCTTGTTGTGAAGCTTAGAAGTTCCGAAAACTTGATTCTGGGTCGGTATTTATCTAGGTCTGTTTTTTCAGTCATAACCATTAACTCTGAGTATATGATTTAGTGGGCGAATTTAGTCAGAAAATGCCATTAAGTTAATGAGTATGCCACATCAAGCCGACTAATTCGCGAGATTGAATTATTCGCAGGACTAAATTACCTGTTATAGGCATTAGTACCCGATAAAAGCGAATTATTACGATTTACCACTAAATCAATTGAGAAAATCGAGTTCAACCTCTGGCCAAATAGCTTCCCCAGCCTTCACTCGGATTGCTTCAAGACTAGCCTGCAATCTCCCTTTTCCCATTTGTTGTGCTTGAAACAATGGTCCACCTTTGTGGCGTGGGAAGCCATAGCCGTGTAACCAAATCACATCAATATCGGATAAACGCTGAACAATACCATCTTGTAGTAGCTGGGCACCTTCGGAAATTAAGGCCAACAAACAGCGTTGTACAATTTCTTCATCGGTGAAAGTTGTTTGGGTTATATTTAACTTTTGCGCCTCAGTTTTGATGATATCCGCAACCAAAGGATCTTCGGTTGCACCGTTGTTTTGGTCATATAAATAATAACCTGCACCAGTCTTTCTTCCGAATCGGTTTTGCTCAAACATTAAAACAGATGGTCTAAAATAGCCTGGGTCATGTTCTGGGAATGGTTGAGAATTTCGAGCATTCACACCAATATCAATTCCCGACATATCGGCAACCGCTAGTGGTCCCATTGCCATTCCCCAAGTTGTCAGCGCTTTATCGACTTGGACAACCGATGCTCCTTCAAGCAACATCTGCTGTACCTCGCGACCGTAACGTGTGTACATACGGTTTCCTGCAAAGCCGAAACAAACACCGACTAACACGGAAATCTTTTTTAATTTTTTGGCAACGCTCATTGCAGTGACTAACGCTTGTTCTGAGGAATGCTCTGCCTGAACCACTTCCAACAATTTCATAATATTGGCAGGACTAAAAAAATGCATCCCGATCACTTGCTCAGGTCTTTCTACAGATGTCGCAATTTCGTTAATATCTAGATAAGAAGTATTGGTTGCCAAAATACATTCATCTTTGCAAACACTCGATAACTTGGAAAAAATTTCCTTTTTGACAGACATTTTTTCGAAGACGGCTTCAATCACCATATCGCTAAGTGACAAAGATTGATAGTCCGTGCTGGCCTGTAGGTTTGAGAGTTTTGCTTCGGCTGCCTCTGACGTCATTCTGCCGCGTTTAACATTGGAGGCAAAGTTTTTCTCTATTCTTGCAACGCCAGCATCGAGAGCTTCTGCGTTTTGCTCGATCAAGATGACTTCAAATCCACTATCCAGAAACGCAGTCGCTATTCCCGATCCCATGGTGCCACCGCCAATGATACCAACTTGTTTAACTTCCAAGGGTTGAGCCGAAAAGTTAGTTTTAGCAGCGGTTCGTTCCACTGCAAAGGCATATCTCAATGCCGCAGATTGCTCAGAATCTCTTAATTTAACAAATTCTGATCGCTCTATTTTCATACCCTCTATCACTGAAACATCTCGAGTTTGCTTGATGAGTTCTGCGGCAACCACTGGGGCATCTTTACCGCGAGCTTTTTTACTGATCGAAGATAACTGGGAATCCCAGTCTTCAACATCATCAATCATTTTGGCTGGTTTTGTACGAGCTGATTTTGAATTTTCTATGAGTTGTTCGGCAAACTTAATACTCAGTTGATCGAGCGACTCATCTTGATCAAAGATTGCATCAAATAGAGGATAATCTTTGAACGCTTGTACTGAGTAGTGTTTGCCACTGGTGGTCATTTCTAACGCTTTTTTGCAACCGACTATTCTGGGTAGGCGCTGAGTACCACCGGCCCCGGGAATTAGACCCAAATTAACCTCTGGCAATCCAACTTTAGCGCTTGCTACTGCAACCCGATAATGACAAGCCAATGCCACTTCAAAACCACCTCCAAGAGTTGTGCCAAACATTGATGCAATAACCGGTTTAGTGCAAGCTTCGATTCGATTAACCACATCCGGCAAATGCGGTTGCAATGGAGGCTTACCAAATTCTTTGATATCTGCACCCGCAATAAATGTTCGTTGCTCACAACGAATAATGATAGCTTTTACTTGGCTATCAGTTTCGAGTGTTTCAATTCCATCCATCAGTCCTTGCCTGACTACTTGCGACAAGGCATTAACCGGTGGATAGTTAATACTGATGATGCCTATGTTTTGATTGCGGCTAATTGCTACAATATTTGAAGTACTGATGTTCGAAGTCATAATCGTTTACTCAAGTAGTCTTTGATTTTATTTTTTCTAATTACTAAATCGTTTAAAGAATGATTTGTTTGGTGGTGCAAGCGGGCCATCGATCGATTGCAATGTGGAACAGATATATTGACATGATGGTTCAGAAAATTTTGCGTAGAGCGATTCGACTAATTGGTTTGCTTGGTGCCCTTTCCAGTCCGGCGGCAGCATATCTTCTGCCAGTTCATGGTCGGTTAACAGTATCCGGCGATATTCATGAACCATCAGTACCCTAAGAGACAAACATTGATGATCGGTAATGCTAACGCCAGAGCGAATGAGTTCTGCAATTTCATTATAGGTCTCGATAAACAGAGAATAACGTTGTTGCAGGGCGGGCATTTCCCACTTTAAATCGACTAACTTCTTTAAAACGTTAGCCGATTTATCACCAATAGTATTGGCGGAAAAAACTACCACGGAATCAGCTAAGTCTAATTCCTTGATGGTTTCATCTAGAGATGTTTGATCAAAATTGGGGTGGGCATAGGCACCTGCGCTGATTGCACTAAATCCCAACCAATTAAGCTGCTTTTTAAGCAGTGATAATTTTGGTTCTTCAACAAAACTAGGAAGCAAAATACACCAGTTATTCTCGCTTAATCGTGTATCCGCTGAGTAAATTCGTTTGGCCGCCTTAAGGTAATGACTATTGGCAGAATTGGTTAAACGGTAATAGCTTTTTCGACCCACTTTTTTTACTTCCAACCAGTCTTCCTTTACTAATCGAAAGACAGAGGTTCTGACTAACCGCTCGGAGTAACCTAATGGCTGCAAGATTTCAATTAAGCTTCCAAGCCAAACCCAATCACCATGTTGCGATACCACATCACCAAACACCGTCACGATAAAAGTTCGGCAACTGATGTTAGCTAGCTCTGCTCGCTGTTCGATAAAGGTATCTATGTCTAACATTAATAATGACTGCTAATTGATGTCGAAATCAATTTCTACGTCGTCCGAAACTGGATGAGCTTGGCAGGTTAATATCATGCCGTCTGCAACTTCTTGTTCGGTGAGGGAGTGATTCATATCCATTTCAACTTCACCTTTAATCACTTTCGCTTTACAAGTAGCGCAAACACCACCTTTACAAGAAAAAGGCAAGTCCGCACCATTTTCCATTGCGGCGTCTAAAATATTATCGCCGCCCATTTCTAACTCTAACAATGTTTTTCGACCTGCAACTTTAACTGCCACATTGGCCGTTTTCTTGCCGTACTTCTCTGCTCGTTTTGCTTTGTTCTGCTTCATGGTTTCTTCTGCAGAACCAGAAAAAAATAGTTCGTAATGAATTTGCGACTTATCGAATCCCCAAAACTCAAACGCGTTAGCTATTTCTAAAGTCATTTGTTCTGGGCCACACACAAAGACGTCGTCAAAACTTTTGATATTAATTAGTTTGGCTGCGTCAAGATCGATAATGCGCTGTGCGCTGATTCTGCCATTTAAGATCTTGGCGTCATTCTCTTCCTTGGTGAATAAATTGATCCAATTCAACCGCTCAAGATAGCAATTTTTTAAGAAGCAAAGTTTCTCTCGAAACATCATCATTGGGGTACGCTTATTGCCGTAGAGTAGGGTAATTTTTGATTTTGGCTCAGCAGCAAAAATAGATTCGATGTGCGATAGCATGGGTGTAATACCACTACCTACAGCCACCAATAAATAATGTTTTTGATTATTTTCATCAAGTTCAGAATAGAAATGGCCTTGTGGCGGCATCACTTCTATAGTCATTCCTGCTTTTAGTTCTGAATTGGCGTAATTGGAAAAAATACCTTCTTCGATAGCTTTAATTCCAACCTGTAATTCTTGTGAGTCGACACCTTTGCAAATTGAATAAGAGCGACGAATGTCTTGTCCGTTCAAATCAGCTTTTAAAGTTAAATGCTGACCTTGGGTGTACTTGAACTTTTCTTTAAGTTCTTCAGGAACCGCAAAATTGACGGCGACCGAATCAGCGGTTTGTCTTTCAACTTTACTGATAGTCAGAGGGTAGAATTCTGTGCTCATATTAGGTTCCTAAATAGTTCTATTCTTAAAAATGTTTAAAGTAGTCAAATACTTCCGAACAGTCATTGCATTGATGAAGCGACTTACACGCGGTCGAGCCAAACTGACTAATTAGTTTTATATTCTTGCTATCACAAACTGGGCACTCGACAATATCTTGATTACTGGGTGGTGCGATATGAATGCTTTTTAGATGAGCCTTACCAGCCGGTGATATCATTTCAGTTGTCCAAGCAGGAGATAGTGTCACCTTAACCTCTACTTGTTGGTAGCCATTTTGGTTAAGCGCTGTCGTTATGTCGCTAATAATTGTATCGACAGCAGGGCAGCCACTGTAAGTAGGGGTAACAACAACCTCAATCAAAGAGTTCGACGAGTCAGCATCCTGTACTTTAACATCTTGTAAAATTCCTAAATCCCAAATGGTCAACCCAGGTAACTCTGGGTCGCACACCGAATCTAAAATATCCCAAATTTTGCTGCAGTCGGAATTATTCCTATGCGCACGGCGTTGCGCGAATTCAGGTGATGCTGTCGGAATTTCCATTGGTTTCATTTGTTGTTCTCTATTCGATAATGTGTTGGAAAGATCACTCAACACACCTTCGATATTTTCAATTACTTCATTATTCCAATATCTGATGATTTGATAACCGAGCTTTTCAAGATATCTTGTTCGTGAATCATCAAGCTTCTTGTTTTCTATATGCTGTCCACCGTCAAGCTCTATCACAACTTTACACTGCCGTTGGACAAAGTCGACAATGTATGGAGCTATTACAAACTGACGATAGAATTTTCTATTTTCGAATCTTCTTGCTCGAAGATGGGTCCATAATTTTTGTTCACAATCTGTTTGGTTGGTTCTCAGGTATTTGGCGTGTTTTTTAATTTGCCGCTCCGTCATTTTCCCTCTCCCTAACCCTCTCCCAAAGAGAGAGGGGACGTACCATTAGAGTTCCTTTTTAAATAATTTAGCAGCTGAATCCTCTTCGAGCCTAGAACCTAAAAAACCAAAACACCACACTCAATCACTTCCCCGGTCACCCCCCTCTCTCTTCGGGAGAGGGCTGGGGAGAGGGCGCTTTTGATTTTAGATTTTCTCTCAAACCAAAGCACTAAAACCGTCCAACCTAAACCAACCACTCAACCGCGTCCCCGGTCACCCCCCTCTCCCTTAGGGAGAGGGCTGGGGAGAGGGTTCTTTTGAATCTAAAAATCTACCACTTCAACCCAGGATGACTGCGTTGCAAATACTGCATTTCACTCAATAGATGACCTAAGTGCTCAGTATGGATCCCAATACGTCCACCTCGAATTTGCAATTGACTATCTGGAAAACTCATTTCGGATTCAGCTAGAAATTCTTGAACCTGATTATCCCATTTTGCTTTAAGCGCTTCTCTATCGACTGCAATACCCGCAGAGACTAATTCTTTTTCCCAATCTTCCATTAAGAACAATTCGCCAACAAAGTTTTCTAGCTCATCTAGCGCTAATTGAATGCGATGCTTTGACTCTTCTGTGCCTTCAGCGAGCTGCTTAATCCATGGCTCGCTGCGCTTTAAATGATAGCGACTTTCTTTCAATGCTTTTGTTGCGATGGCTGCAACCGTCTGGTCGCTCGATTGAGTTAGTTGTTCTAGGTATAAACAATAAAATACGTCGACAAAATATTGCCTTACCATAGTGAAACCAAAATCGTTAATTGGCAATTCATGAATCAATAAATTAGTAAATTCGCGTTCATTACGATGATAGGCAATATCATCTTCGGTTCGGCCTTGATCTTCAACTTCCACGGCGTATTGATAAAACATTCTCGCCCGTCCAATGTAGTCAAGAGCGACGTTTGATAACGCAATATCTTCTTCAAGATAAGGTCCGTTGCTACACCATTCTGATAATCGATGGCTTAAAATAACTGAGTCATCAGCGAGACCAACTAAAAAACGATACAGGTTTTGTTTTTCTTTATTCATAATTAGCTTCAGCATGTTAATTCCGTTCGCGATTAAAGAATTGGCGAACCAGAAAGTTTGTTTCTAATGAATGGGTTTACAACACTAACTGCTCTACATATTGTTAACGTTATCCGGTAATACATAGTGGGTCGCATGGCGATAAGGTTTATCATCCATTGGGTCAACAAAATTAGCGATGTCTTCTTCTTGTGAAGCAGTAATATCGGTTGATTTAACCACCCACACACTGACACCTTCAGATCGTCTTAAATAACAGTCTCTAGCATACATTAATGCATGCTCTGGACTCTCCGCATGCAAGCTGCCGACATGTTTGTGGTCAAGCCCACGATTTGATCGTACAAAGACTTCATAAGAGGCTAAGTGCTCTTGATTAATAGTTTGCTCTTGATTGATTGATTGCTTTTGATTGCTCATTATTTTATTCCTTAACTAACTTAATTTAGATAGTGAAATACACTAAGCAACGTCTTGCGATTTTTTCGCTTGTTGCTTTTCGCTATAGGCCCGCACCGCTTCTCGAACCCATTCACCATCTTGATGTGCTTTTTTATGATGCTTTAATCGCTGATAGTTACAGGGACCACTACCGTTAATGACTTGATAGAACTCTTCCCAATTGATTTCACCCGAATCATATTGGCCGAGCTCTTCATTCCACTTAATCTCTGGGTCTGGCATTTCTAACCCAAGCACTTCAATTTGCGGAACGGTTTGATCAATAAACTTTTGACGCAGATAATCATTCGACTGGCGCTTAATTTTCCACTGCATAGAGCGACCAGAATGAGCCGAGTCACTATCATGGGGACCAAACATCATTAGTGAAGGCCACCAGTTACGATTCATTGCATCTTGTGCCATGGCCTTTTGTTCAGCAGAGCCATGTGCCAGTTCATACATGATTTCGTAACCTTGGCGCTGATGAAAGCTTTCTTCTTTACAAATTCGAATCATTGCTCGGGAGTAGGGACCATAAGAGGTCCTTTGCAGAGATATCTGATTCACAATCGCTGCACCATCTACTAGCCAACCGATCGCACCGACATCAGCCCAAGTTAGGGTAGGGTAATTGAAAATAGAGGCGTATTTAGCTTTACCTGTTTGTAGCGCTTCAATCATGTCGCTTCTTGAAATGCCTAACGACTCTGTTGCACTGTATAAATAGAGTCCATGACCAGCTTCGTCCTGTACTTTGGACAACAATACCGCTTTACGGCGCAGACTAGGTGCACGGGTTATCCAGTTACCCTCAGGTTGCATACCTATCACTTCAGAGTGGGCATGTTGAGACATCTGACGGATCAGGTTCTTGCGGTAGTCTTCTGGCATCCAATCGGTTGGTTCTATCTTTTGCTCTTCAGCAATTCGACGGTCAAACTCAATTTGAGCGGCTGCATCATCTACAGGTTGCATAGGGTAATAACTCCTCTGGAATGGGATAATTAATGATACCAAAATGATCATTTTAGCACAATATGTGTATCATATTATTCGATAATTGTCCGTTGCATAGAGCAGATTAAGAATTATTCGAGACGCAAGGTTCTATATAAGTTGAGCTCGGGGTTAGTTGTCTGCTGGTAATAATTGATAAACAGCCAGATGTGATATAATTTTTCTCAATATCTTACAAGTCCCACCAACCTATCATCGAAGTATCATGAAGCCACTTTTCTTACTTTCCGTTCTTTGTCTCGGTCTCTTTTCGGCTAATGCCCAAGCAGACTGGTTGAAGGAAGCTATAAATAAGACTAAGCAGACTATCAATGGCTGGCTAAGTGCAACGGAACAACCTCTTCCGGCGCTCCAATCAGCGGAACTTGAAGATTATCCAACCCACTACGGTTTCTATAGAGAAATAGAGCCTCTTTTTAATAGCCCGCTGTTTTATTTACAAACCGGCCTCAAGAGCAAACCGCCGATCTTATTAATTCATGGACTAGGGGACGCAGCCTCTAAAGATTGGTTAAACGTAATTCCAGAGCTTGAAAAAGATTATCAGGTATTTGCATTAGATCTGCCGGGGTTTGGATTATCGAAAGGACAGTATTTTGAGTATTCACCTCACAATTACAGTTTAATAATCGATTGGTTTATCGCGACAAAGATCCAGGACAAGCCTATCTTAATAGGTCACTCTATGGGAGCTGCCATTAGTCTCTATTATGCGGCGAACTTCTCAACCAATATCGAGCAATTAGTTTTAGTCGACGCAGCTGGTGTGTTGGAAAGGACCAGCTTTATTAAACACTTAGCTGAGTTACCTGAGACAACTGTCGAAGGACCATTGATATGGTCGAGAGTACAATCTGAAATTAGCAATTTCTCCAGTAAATGGGTGGAGAAGACTGGTGAGTTTTACGATCCAACCAAGCTGTTGCAACAAAACCATGCATTAAGGCAAGTTATGTTGGCTGAAAATCCTACCATGAACGCAGCTCTAGCAATGATTGATACAGATTATTCAATCTTGAACTACACCAATATACCGCCTACAACACTTATATGGGGAGAGATCGATCCAATTGCACCGCTTAGAACCGGCCAAGCCCTAATGGCTAAATTGCCATCTGCGGAGTTAAAAATAATCAGAGACGCTGGACATGTTCCTATGAATAGTCATACATCTCAATTTAACCAAATCCTCAAACCGAGTCTTGCGAAATCGATGGATAACAATCAGATCGACCAGACAAACTCATTAGCTGCTAACGAATTGCTAGCAGTTAAACCAAAACGTATCGCTAGTTGTAAAGACGATGATACGCCACTGTTTGAAGGAAATTATCATTCCATTAGCTTAATCAACTGCAAATTTGCAGAACTCAAAAATGTACAGGTGAACAATTTTTCTAGTAAGGATTCTATTGTTACTATTGCAACTAGTCAGATCGGAAATCTTTCTTCTATAATTCAACTGGACTCTAGTTCGATCACTGCAACCGCGAGCAAGTTTTTTGGAAAGATTGTGACTAATCGCACTCGGTTAGATCTAGCAGCGGTTAGTCTATATTCAAACGAAGATATTCTAGTTGCTAAAGATACTACAAAATTAGTCTTTTCAATTTCCGACGCACAAAGTAAGTATTACCAAGGTTCATTGCATGGCTATTTTTCGATGTCTGAAGGAACCCTCGACAAACAATTATTAAGTAAATAGATTAATGAAGAACTTTAGACATAAAACTTCACCATGGCTTTCAGTGCTATTGACCTTGCTGATTAGCCAACATGCGTTTGCGTTTGATGCGGGTGAACACGCTATCATCGGTGATGTGGCTTATGCCGATTTCGAAAAAGTATTTCCGAATCAAATTAGGAATTTAGAAGCAAATATTTCTTTTAGCTATGGCCAGTTAATTGCGATGTCAGCGGATATGTACGTGAGCGTTGAAGAAATATCGCTTGATGATCCTGGCTTTTTTAATGGATTCTTTCATCGAAACCGAAACAGCTTAAAAAAGTGTATTAACAAAGAAATAGAAGCCATACGTACTAAAGCTCATTACTCTGGCTGCGACGATTTAGATTTCGCCAAGAAAAAACTGCAGTATGTCACTTTGGCACATGATAATTATGGCCACTTTGCCTGGCACAATATCAAGCAATACATTGAGCTTCATGAGAAAGCACTTTGGTTTGCTCAATTAGCTTACCTTAAATGCACTGAGCAGCAAAAACTTGATTCAAAAAAAGATTGTGACGAACGAAATTCGAAACTAGAAAAAATGGTTTCAGAGTCAGATTATCGAAACAAACAAAAATCAAAATATCGACGACTCCCCAAACTCTTTCCTAGAAAGCGCTTTACTAAACGGTACTTTCTAAACATGCCCAAAGACAAAATGATTCGATTAGCACTATTTACCAATGCCTTTGCCGATCATTATTTAACAGATGCTTTTTCAGCAGGACACTTACGGGTTCCCCGTTCACAAATTGATAAATTTGTTGAAGTTTACGATAACAAAGAAGCTACAAAAAAACGAAATAAAGGCTCGTCGGTATCGGGGGCATTAACGCAATATCTGCATAACTTAGATGGCAGTCTTACTGGAATTAATGTAGTCAATAGTTTAGGAGATAAGTTTGTTGTACGAAGTGATAAACAGTTATTCAGCAAACATAATAGCCGAGAGCTTTCTGGAATTGTCGAAGACAATCCACAGCTTTCATTTCCAATAAGAGCTACTCAGGCATCCCTTGGCGAAATATTTAGAGTGATTGAAAAAGGAGAACAAGCCGCACCCAAGAATAACTTTTCCGCATTACAATTTGTACCATTTGTAGAAAATCCAACTGAAGACAGTTTGTCATTAAGAGTAGCCAGTCATATAGAGCAACACGGTTCAATTAAGAAAGCTATTAAAAGCATGTCTTCTGAAATGCAGCTGGTTTATAAAAGCAGCATGGCGATTGACGATATATCTTATAAGGAATACTTTAAGAACTTCGTTGATTCGATACCAGAAATGATGAAAGAGTTGCGAGGTCAGATTGCGGTAGAGACAAAAAATAAAGAATTAAGGAAGCGGATTCCTAAGTCGCTATTGTCTGCATTAAAAACGCTTAACTAGAGTTTTTAATTTTTAAGTGCGGTTTCGCAGCGCTAAAGCTTTCCTGTGACAGCTAGTTGCTCCTGCTATAGCTTAATACAGTCCATCCTTGGACATAAGTAACTTTAGCGAAAAGGCACCAAAAGCTTTTTTCGTTGAAACGAGCACATTTCGAATATGCCTTAGTCTTGGTTTTAGGTGGTCTAGCCGAAGACTTATGGGTTTCACCTGTCCGTTATAGCCGCTAGGCGTATAAATCTTTGGCAACTTTATTCACGTCACTGATTACGTGTAAAGAAAGAATGATCGAAGTAAGTATCATTGGGATGGGCCTCACAGACGAACAGGTGGTGGGCGTCCCACATTTCATTATGGAAAAACAAAGGTTGAAATTCGCTGTCCCAGCGGACCGAGCGATGGGCTTTTTGCCTACTTTTCAGCTCTTGGAAAAGTAGGTCGCACACAAGCAAAGCGGTGCGAAACGCCCTTGATCTTAAAGCCTCACCATTGCGAGTAACTCTAACCGATCAAACCCTCTCAATAATCATAGCAATCCCCTGGCCAACACCAATACACATAGTGCACAAAGCATACTTTCCGTTGGTACGTTGCAGCTGATAAGCAGCAGTCATCACTAACCGAGCGCCACTCATTCCTAACGGGTGACCCAGCGCAATAGCACCACCATTCGGATTAACACGTACATCATCGTCAGCTAGTCCAAGCTCTCTCATAACGGCCAAACCTTGAGCAGCGAAGGCTTCATTTAGTTCAATCACATCCATTTGTTCGAGTTCTAAACCAGCATTTTTGAGAACTTTTCTGGAAGCTTCAACCGGACCAAACCCCATAATTCTAGGCTCTAAACCAGAAGTCGCCATACCCACCACTCGAGCGAGTGGTTTTAGATTTTGCTTTTCAACTTGCTGCTCATTGGCAACTAACAAAGCGCACGCGCCATCATTAATTCCTGATGCATTACCAGCAGTCACTGTGCCGTCTTTTTTAAATGGCGTAGCTAACTTAGCTAAGCCTTCTATCGTACTTGGACGAGGGTGCTCATCGACTGAAAATTCTTTGGTTTCTTTACGACTCACTTTAACCGTGACCGGTACAATTTCTTGTTCAAACACACCCGCCAATTGAGCTGTTTGAGTTTTTTCTTGAGTTCGAAATGCAAACTTATCTTGATCTTCACGACTGATATTAAATTGTTCTGCAACATTTTCGGCAGTCTCAGGCATACTATCCACACCATATTGTTCTGCCAGCTTTTTATTCACAAAACGCCAACCCATGGTCGTGTCGTAAATTTCAGCTTTACGCGAAAATGCACTGTCTGCTTTTGGCATCACAAAGGGTGCTCGCGACATTTGCTCAACACCACCAGCAATTGCCATTGATTGCTCACCGCATGCAATCGCTCGCGCAGCCGTTCCAATCGCATCCATACCAGAACCACAAAGACGATTGATGGTAACTGCGGGAACTGTCTGTGGTAGTCCAGCCAATAGCGCACTCATTCGACCAACATTACGATTGTCTTCACCCGCTTGATTAGCACAGCCATAATACAGATCGTCAACTTCGCTCCAGTTAACTTGAGGATTTCGATCCATCAATGCTTTGATTGGAATCGCGCCGAGATCGTCAGCACGAACTCGCGAAAGTGAGCCACCAAATCGACCGATAGGTGTTCTAATTGCATCACATATATATACTTTATTCATATTTAAACCTTTAGAGATTATTCACCACGGAGACACGGAGAGCACGGAGAAAAAACTTCTTAGCAATTGTGTTTTTCGTTGGAATCTAATTATTTAGTATTCGTTTTAGTCCTTTTTTTAATATCGGGACATTAAAATTTAATAACAAGCCATACCTTAAGTTTGACATTTTTAGATAAGTAAGTAACTGGGCGTCATGAATTGGCTCCAGTCGCTTACATGATTTTATTTCTACCATTACTTGGCGATTTATTAACAAATCAATTCTATATTTAGCGGTTAATTTATTGCCTTTATAAACAATCGGTAACTCTTTTTGACGTTCCACGTCAAAATCCATTCCGACCAGTTCGTAATAAAGACATTCTTCATAAGCACTCTCCAGCAGACCAGGCCCTAAGTTCTTATGGACTTCAATCGCAGCCCCAATAATCCTTTCTGTAATTTCTCCATCAAACAACATTTTGCTCTCCTCCCTGAGTATACTTGTCGCGAAATATTTTAGTCTTTCAATTTTTTCCTTTTCCCACTTGATAGGGAACAACCACTCCAAGAATTTTTTCTCCGTGCTCTCCGTGTCTCCGTGGTGAAAATCTTTTTAGTCTTTTATTTACCTTTAAAATTGGGTTCGCGTTTTTCCATAAACGAAGCCACGCCTTCACGGTAATCATCGCTACGACCTAAATGCTGCATGGCTTTTCTTTCTCTTTCTAACTGTTCGTTTAAGCTGTAATCAAAAGCGGTGTGTACCAGCTCTTTGATATTAGCTAAGGCTTCTGTCGGCTGTTTGGCTAAGTGGTTGCCCAATTCCGCCGCGGTAGTTTGTAAATCATCATCTTCAACCACTTGATAAATTAATCCCCATTGCTCAGCTTGTTCTGCTTTGACTTTATTCCCTAGCATCGCCATAGCTTTGGCTCGTGGTAAACCAATGGCTCTGGCAAAATGCCATGAGCTTCCTGAATCAGGTACTAGGCCAACTTTAGCAAACGAGAGAATAAAGGATGCTGACTTGGCGGCAATCACAATATCACACGCCATCACCACACTGGCACCAGCACCAGCCGCTACCCCATTCAGCGCACAAATCACCGGCATTTTTAAGTTAGTGATTCGACGAATTAAAGGATTATAGAATTTTTCTACTGACATGCCTAAATCAGGTGCCGCTTGATCGGCGCTGACCGCTCTATCACCTAAGTCTTGTCCTGCACAAAAACCACGGCCTGCGCCTGTTAGTACAACACATCTTGTCTCACCATCTGTGGCGATATCATCTAATGCCGACTGCAGTTCTTCATGCATTTGCACGTTAAAACTGTTCAATCGATCAGGACGATTAAGGGTTAAATTTGCTACACCATTAGTCTTTTCTAAAACAATCGTTTGGTACATAAGTACGCCTCATCTATAATTCTTTAAATTCAAAACACTTTTTCACCACGGAGACACGGAGTTAACGGAGAAATACCTAAGTAATTTTTCTTTTCTCTGTGCTCTCCGTGCCTCCGTGGTGAATAATTTTTAGGTCTTTATCATGCCAATTTACGCTATCGACAATTTCGTTCCTGTCATCAAAAAAAATACGTTTATACACCCTAGTGCCGAGATTATCGGCGATGTCATCATCGAAGAAAACTGCTACATAGGTCCTTGCGCTGTTCTTCGTGGTGACTTCGGTCGCATTCATGTCTCTCATCATAGTAATGTGCAAGACAATTGCGTATTACATAGTTTCCCTGATAAAGACTGCTTTCTAGAACCCTACAGTCATATCGGCCATTGCGCAGTTCTACACGGATGCCGAATCGGTGAAAACTCGCTCGTCGGTATGAATGCCGTGGTCATGGATGACTCAATCATTGGCACAGAATCCATGGTAGCTGCCAGTTCATTTGTACGTGCTAAATTTATCTGCGAACCTCGCTCTATGGTCATGGGCGTTCCCGCCAAAGTCGTTCGCCAAATCACCGACCAAGAGCTTTCCTGGAAAACCATGGGTACTCAGGAATATACCGACTTATCTGTTAGAGCAATTAACACCTTAAGGGAAGTTACTCCACTTGAGGAAATTCAACCTGATCGTCCCCGCTTTCAAGATTCTGATCATAAAACTAAAACCTAAAACCACAAAAGATCAAAACATTTTTCACCACAGAGGCACGGAGAACACGGAGAAAAACAAAAGCGATTGGATACTTTCGCTCTCATGAAAACTGACTCAGTGCTTTTATTCTTTTGGTGTTCAGTTTTCTCCAAGATGTCGTGTCAGCCTGAAAACTGACCTACACACATAGCAATGTTTCTTTTAATTCAAAAGTGTCTTTCCTCTGTGTTCTCCGTGCCTCCGTGGTGAATGGTTTTAAACTCTTAGTTTGTTCTAATAATTTCACACTCATTGTCAGCCTAAAGGCTGACCTAAACGACTAAATCAAAACAACCTAAGAGTCCTTTCTCCGTGCTCTCCGTGTCTCCGTGGTGAATTCTTTTTAATCTTGGTTCTGTCTTTCCACCAAGGTCAAAATATCATAAATAGCTACGGGCTCATCATGTTGATTAGTGACTTCAACGGCCCAAGCGACAATACCGGTATCGTATTTCTCATCAGGCTTTTTCTTCTTCTTAATTTTTCGTTTAGCGGTTAAATGCACTTGGATGGTATCACCGATGCCAACAGGCTCTACGAATCGCAGATTATCAATTCCGTAGTTAGCAATCACTGGACCTTGGCCTGGATCAACAAACATTCCGGCGGCTGCAGATATAACAAAATAGCCATGGGCGACACGTTTTTCAAAGAATGAGTCTTTTGCCGCGATTTCATCAAAGTGAGCATAAAAATGATCGCCTGATAAACAGCCAAAATTAACAATATCAGCTTCCGTCACGGTTCGACGATGAGTAGTTAACGACTCACCAATTTCCAGTTCTTCAAAATATTTTCTGAATGGATGAACTCGATCGGTTTTAGTTTTGGCACCCTTGGTGTATTGATTGGTGACTGCCATAATCGAAGTTGGTGAGCCCTGAATAGCAGTTCGTTGCATATAATGTTTAATTGCTCTCGCGCCGCCTAGCTCTTCACCGCCACCAGCACGCCCCGGCCCACCGTGAACTAAACTTGCTAATGGCGAACCATGGCCAGTGGATTCTTTGGCACAATCGGCATCTAGCACTAACATTCGGCCGTGATGAGAAGCGGTGGCTAATATAATGTCTCTGGCATGTTCTGATGATTTAGTGATTACCGAACCAGCCAAGCTTCCTTTACCCATTTTAGCTAACTCAATCGCTTGTTCAATGCCTTGATAAGACATTAGGGTACTCACAGGTCCAAATGCTTCAACTTCATGTAGCGTTGTATTTTTAAGAGGATCCACACAGCGCAATAAAGTCGGCGCCATAAATGCGCCTTTGCTGGCATCTGCACCATTTAATTGCATTTCGCTTCGACCATCTAACAGTGTTTCACTGCAAGCCATTAGTTTTTCGACTGCGGATAAAACATCTTCCCGTTGAGTTTTTCCAACCAATGCTCCCATGCGAGTATCCTTCAATGATGGGTCACCCACCACAGTACTTTGTAATCTTGCAGTTAAAGCCTCACCAACCGCTTCAATCATATTTTCTGGCACGATAGCACGTCGGATCGCGGTACATTTTTGACCTGCTTTAGTGGTCATTTCACGCGCAACTTCTTTTACATACAAATCAAATTCAGGGTCATCAGCGCTAACATCGGGGGCTAAAATACAGCAATTAAGTGAGTCGGCTTCCATAGTAAAAGGGACGCTTTTAGCGATGATATTTGGATGAGCTTTTAGTTTTTGGCCGGTAGAAGCGGAGCCGGTAAAAGTCACAACATCTTGCTCATTGACATGGTCGAGGATATCACCCACGCTACCACTAATAAGTTGCACTGTTCCTAGCGGCAGAATTTCTGATTCAACAATCGCTTTAACCACTGCTTCGGTTAAATAACAGCTGACTGTTCCGGGTTTTACCACTACTGGAACGCCGGCAATGATGCTTGGAGTAATTTTTTCTAACATTCCCCACACCGGAAAGTTAAACGCATTAATATGCAGAGAAACGCCTTCTTTGGAAGTAAGTATGTGCTGACCAACAAAAGTGCCGTTGGCAGATAATGGCTCGACAGGGCCTTCTACTGCAAAGGTATCGTTATTCATTTCACGACGAGCGATCCCGGTGTAGCTGAACATGGTGCCAATACCACCTTCAATATCTACCCAGGAATCGGCTTTAGTGGCACCGGTCATATAGGAAATGCGGTAGAAGTCATTTTTTCGGTCGAGTAAGTATTTGGCTAGTAACTTGATCCGCTCGGCACGATCATGAATGGTTAATTTTCTTAGCTCTGGACCTGCGACACTGCGACCATACTCTAAAATTTGATCAAACCCAGAATCTAGCGAGTGAACCTCTCCGATAACCTCATCGTTGACCGAGTTGACTAAGGTATCGACACGGCCATTACCGCTGCACCACTCACCATTAACGTAACTTTGTATCTTCATTTTTTTTCCTAGCATATATTAAAAGGCACGAAACCGATTGAAATGATTTGCTCTATCAGACGCCAACACAACAACAGACGGCCAAACCGAAGAATTGATACACAATTGTAACTAATTGAAGATATTTTGTAATGCTTTAACGATAGAAATTAAGTAAGAATCCAAAACTTGAGTCGCAATTAGTTATTTTTTCTAAGATCGATAACCCGTTGCGCTTTTCCTTCCGAACGTGGGACGCCGCCGGTATCAAGTACTTGAATGCGGCTAGACACACCGATCATTGACTTGATTTTATGTTGGAGCAGTTTTGCAGTTTCGAGTTTAACGGATTCTCTTTGGCTACTTGTGAGCTCAACTTTTACGGTCAAATGGTCTAAATTACCTTCGCGAGTCACCTCTAATTGATAGTGAGGGCCTAAACCATCCAATGATAAGATTTGTTCTTCAACTTGAGTAGGAAATACATTAACACCTCGAATAATTAGCATATCGTCGCTTCGTCCAGTTATTTTATCCATTCGACGCATTGTTCGCGCTGAACCTGGTAATAGCCGAGTTAAATCCCCGGTTCGATAACGGATTATGGGCATAGTCTCCTTTGTTAAACTAGTAAATACCAGTTCGCCTTCTTCACCATCTGATAGTAACTCACCCGTCTCAGGGTTAATTATTTCGGGATAAAAATGGTCCTCCCAAATCGTTGGACCATCTTTTGTTTCAACGCATTCCTGAGCGACTCCCGGCCCCATCACTTCTGATAGTCCATAGATATCAACAGCATCTATGTTGAGTCGTTGTTCTAACTCAGTACGCATTGAACTAGTCCAAGGTTCGGCACCAAAAATACCTACTCTAAGGCTGAGTTTTTTGGTGTCAACTCCCTGCCGATCTAATTCGTCTGCAATATTCAACATATATGAGGGGGTAACCATAATTATGTCTGGATCGAAATCTTGTATTAGTTGGACCTGCTTCTCAGTTTGCCCACCTGACATAGGAATGACTGCGCAACCAAGTTTTTCGGCACCATAGTGAGCACCTAGTCCACCGGTAAATAGCCCGTAGCCATAGGCAATATGAACTTTATCTTTGTAACTTCCACCTGCCGCTCGAATTGAACGCGCAACAACTGTCGCCCAAACATCAATGTCGTTTCTTGAATAGCCAACCACCGTTGGTTTTCCGGTAGTTCCACTAGATGCATGAATACGAGTCACGTCATCCATTGGGGTCGCAAACATTCCGAACGGATAATTATCTCTAAGATCACTTTTAGTGGTAAATGGAAATTTAGCTAGATCTTTAAGCTCTCTGAGATCACTTGGAGATAATTCGGCTTGATCAAAACTATTTTTGTAAAAGGCCACATTATCGTATGCGTGCCGCAGGCTTTTTTGCATTCTCTTAAGTTGCAGTGACTGAAGTTCATCAACACTTGCTTTCTCTATTGCCTCAAAGGGTTCCAAATTCATTTTTACTTTCTCAATGATATGCGGTTTTAATGATTCACTGGGGCAGATACGCTTGTACCTAGTTCTGCCGCAACTACCTGACGGTCAAAAGCTTTCCGATCCATTTCTGCTGACTCACTTTTATCGAACTTTGATACAATGATCATCGTTAGCAGCGCTGCTGGCAGAGTAAATAGAGCGGGGTAATCATATGGAAACAGCGCTTCTGATGCACCTATAATACTCACCCACACTTTGGGGCCCATAATGATTAAAGAAATGGAGCTCACAAATCCTACTAAACCACCGGCTACAGCTCCACGAGTCGAAAACTTTTTCCAATACATAGCCAATAGAAGAATCGGAAAATTAACACTGGCGGCTATTACCAACGGCATGACCGCGATGAATGCAACATTTTGGTGTTGAAATACGATCCCTAAGAGCACACCAATAACACATATAATTACCGCAGAGAATTTAGTGATTCTAAGTTCTTTTTCCAAATCTGGCGCTCCGTTACAAAGCATCTCTGCGTACAAATCATGAGAAATAGTTGCAGAACCAGCCACTATCAACCCTGCTACAACAGCCAAAATAGTGGCAAACGCAACCGCAGAGATAAATCCCATTAATAAGCTTCCACCCACTGCGTGAGATAAATGAACGGCCGCCATATTAGTACCACCTATTAACTGACTCTCAGTAAAATAGTCTGGCTCGCTCATCACGAAAGCTATGGAAGCAAAACCGATTAGAATGGTTATTAAATAGAAATATCCCATTAACCCGGAGGCGTAAAAAATAGATTTTCGCGCCGAATTCATATTAGGCACGGTGAACAGGCGCATTAGAATGTGCGGTAGGCCAAGTAAACCAAACATCATAGAAACTCCGATGGTAATCGCTTGTACCGGGTCACTAAACAGACTTCCTGGCTGCAAGATTTTCTCAGCTCTTGGGTGGACCTCGACGGCTTTTTCAAATATGGATTCGATATTGAACTCACTTAGCACTAAGATGAGTATGCTCATTAAACTTACGCCAAGTAATAATAACAACGCTTTTACTATTTGAACCCAAGTAGTCGCAAGCATTCCTCCTAAGGTCACATAGATAATAACTAATACACCAACCGCTACTACAGCATACTCATAGGGCAATCCAAACAACAGCTCAATCAATTTACCAGCACCAACTAGTTGTGCGATAAGGTATAGTAGAGTCACAGAAATTGAACCGAGTATCGCAACAGAACGAATTGGTTTCTTTTGAAGTCGATAAGTTACTACGTCCGTAAAGGTATACCTTCCCAAATTTCTCACCCGTTCTGACATAATGAATAGCATCACAGGCCATCCAGAGAGGGCTCCAACGGCTAAAATTAGGCCATCAAAACCAACTGAATATATCAGCCCAGATATCCCCAAGAAGGATGCAGCCGACATAAAATCTCCAGCAATAGCAGTACCATTTTGCGCCGATGTAATATTCCCACCGGCCGTATAGAAAGAACTACTAGAGTTGGTATATTGCGATGCCCAATAGCTGATCATTAAAGTTAGAATAACAAACAGACAGAATACAATTACCGCAGTTAGATTAAGCTCATGTGAAGTCGCAGCAGCTTCCGTGATTTTCTGATTTGAGTTAGCCACCTTGGAAAAAACGGCGAGAAAAAAAGATAAGCAACTAATAATAGTTAGATTAGGTCTAGTCATTATTAATTACCTCGGAAACTACTTTATCTTGAAGTTTCTGAATTTTTTTCTCGCTTAGAAGAATATACACAAACTCTAACAGCACCATCAAGATAATCACCAGTACTGTAAAATAAATACCGTTAGGTATGATGCTGTTTTCTTTGTAAGGTTGACCGAACCATTCATTATAAAAGGCGATACCACCGATAAAAAATCCATGTATCGCGATTACCAAAGTGGTCAGAATATACCGAATTGAATTTCTAGCGATTAGCAATTGGTGAAACTGCTTAGAGTTGCGAACAATCTGAGCGTCAACTTGAGATTCCCCGCTTACAACTTGATTCATTAATTATGACCTTTTAGGATTTCATTTCTTAAATTCCAATAAAAAAGGAAACAACGATTCAATTGGAAAAGCTGTTTCCTTTGAAAGATTAGCCTTTTAGTAATTGTACTCGACCGTAATGCCAAATCGTTTCGGTTGACCAAATGTCGCGAAGGCAATCTGGGCGTTTCTTTGCGAATAAATATGTGTTCTATACTCTTCATCGGTTAAATTCTTTATCCACGCAGTGACACTCCAGACTTCATCAACTGATTTCCAAGATAACAGTGCATCTACGATTGAGTAATCTGGGATAACCGTAATATCATTGTTATCAGGATCGTAGAAACTGTCATCTTGATATCGGTAGCTTATTTTCGAAGTAATACTTCCGGTCTCTCCCATTTCATAAACGTGCCTTAAGTACAAATTAAACATATTTTCCGGAGCCTGGCGAAGTTGGTTTCCAGAAAAATCCGGAATACAACCATCGGCAGGATCATTACTGACTGCTGTACTATTTTCAGGGCAAGCCAGAGTTCCCCCGCCGGGCGCAAGATTGGCAATCTCCGGATTAAACTCTTTGTATGTTGCGTCGAGGTAGGCATAACTTCCACCTATTTCTAAAAACTCAGTAGCGAGCCAAGTAAATTCAACTTCAAATCCAGAAATTTCTGCAGACGCCGCATTTTCAGTAATAAATTCTCCGAACGGATTTGTTGGATTATCCGCTAATTGAGCAAAACGAGTGACCTGTAAATCCTCATAATCGGTATAGAACATAGAGGCATTTAACCTTAAATCACCATCAAGTAAAGTAGATTTAACTCCAAACTCGTAGTTGGTCGCAGTTTCCTCATCAAACGAATTAGTTGCTCTCGATTGAGTAGAAGGTGAACCTATAAATCCTCCACTCTTAAAACCGTTTGAAACACTCGCGTAAGTAAGTATGTCTTCATCAAGTTTCCAGTCGACAACAATCCGGCCTGAAACATTACTCCAATCGTCGGTAGCTTCTACGTCAAAGTTTTCTTGAATAAAAACCCCGACAGGCGCAATACCTTGATCAATGATGCCCTGAAAGCGTACGTCTTTTTCTTCGAAAGAATAACGAAGTCCGCCGGTAACAGAAACTGTCTCTGAAAGGTCGTAAGAGGCCTGTCCGTAGGCTGCCCAACTGGTGCTTTCATTTTCTTGAACCGAACTATTCAAAATCAAATTACTCGGCCATTGTGTTGTTCCGATCGGATACTGAACATCCAAGATGTTGCCACCACAATTAGGTATACAAAATGTTTCTGTTCTATCAATGGATTCTAAACTGTAAAAGGCTCCAAGTACCCATTCAATAGCTTGCTCGTCTGAAGATATAAATCGGATCTCTTGGGTGAGTTGTTCTGTCGCCTCTACCGCACTGTCTGTTACATCTCTACGAAATCCATTATCAGCTGGTAGGGTCGGATCACCACCTGAGGGTTTAGGCAAACCTTCAGAGTCTTCGGCCCAATCAAAATCACTTTCTCTGAAAGATGTAATGGAAGTAAAGGTAAAATCTTGCTGTTCTAAATTGACCCTAAAGGCGTATCCTTCGACTTCTCTCTTGGTAAAACCTATTTCGTCATTGGCAGATAGGTAGGGGCTACTATCTGCCCCGCCGATGCCAAAAGCTTGGCCCACTGCAATTGGGTTATTGGCATCATTGGCAGTCGAATCTCCAGCAGATCCAACTGGCTTTCTAAAAGTATCACCAATATCATCATCAGCACCATCATAGGTGAATAGGACTTCGGTACTTTCATTTGGATTCCAGATTAATTGACCTCGCCAGGCCAGCGTGTCTTTGTCATCCATTTCTTTCCCATTGTGAACATTCGTGATATGACCGTCATAAGTCCGCTTACTAAATGAAAACTTACCTAGCCAATCTTCAGACATTTCTCCACTGACCATCCCACCAAAATCTTGTCTTCCATTCTCACCAATAGTCGCTCTTAAACGAAACTGAGTTTCCGACGATGGTTTTGAAGTCACAAAATTTATAGATCCCCCAATCGAGTTCTTACCGTACAAGGTTCCCTGCGGCCCTCTCAAGACCTCAACTCTTTCCAAATCAAAAATATCGAAAACCTGTGCTGTTCTGGCTGAAATATAGACATCATCGATAGAGATCACGGTTGAATCGGAAGCAGCGGCACCATCTTCTTTAGTTCCAATACCTCTAATAGCTATTTCTGGCTGGCCGACACTAAAAGACGAGAAAACTAAACCTGGTGTTTGACTACTAACATCTTCTATTGACGCCATGTTATCTTCTCTCAGTTTATCACCGTAAATAGCGGTAACAGATAGCGGCACTTCTTGTAGACTTTCGCTACGTCTTTGAGCTGTAATTATGACGGTATTAAGTCCAGATTTTTCCTCCGCATTTTCTTCTGCTTCTTCCGCGAATGCGGTCCCGCCTAAGGCTGCGTTGACAACAACACATAGTAAAATTGGTTTGGTTTTATTGATGAATGGAAATCTGGTTTTAGTAACGCTCATAAGCTGATTCCTATATTTCAAATGCGAACTTTTGCTCGAAAAATATTAATTAGTTTCGAATATATCATCGTTCTATTGGACAATAATTCGTACCCCTTTTGTGTGTATTTTGGCTAACTGCTAATTAGTTTTTATATGACTGCAGCCCAGTACCAATGAAGAAGTAGCAAGAAGATATTAAGGTTCTTTTGTTTGCAACTTCAGCACAACCATAATTATTTTATGGATAATACGTCTTAATATTATCTAATTAGACAAGTCGCGGGTATCATCAATATTGATGATATTTTGTATAAAAGGAAGGTAAATTCAGTGTTTTTAGTAGTTCTAAGCTAAACTCGAATCCGAATCAACCTAGAAAACTTAAGACTCGTTGCTAATTACAGAGTCTCAATTCAGTTTGGAAATAAGTTCGGTTCGACTGTGAACTTTGGCTTTTTGATAGATCTTTCTTAAATGAGTTCTTAATGTAGTGACTGAAATATTAAGGCATTCGGCAATTTGTTTATCGCACATTCCAGCACTAATACTATCTACGACTTCATTTTCTCTTGGCGTCAACCCCACATTCACTCGGTTTGTCCGACGTGCACGGTTCTTAGACATTTGTTGAAGTGATGGAATCAAACAGTCCAATAACTGTAGATGTTTTGCTTGAAAGTCTTGTCGTTTTTTGGATCGCCAAATTCGAAAATCAAAGATTTGTTGATTCCCCGAATGTACAAATAAGTTTATTCCATAAGTCAGTCCATCACGTTGCAAAAAATCGTTAAAGAATTCGGTTTTTGCTAATGTCTTATGCGGCATTACTTCACTGACAGCAACCGCACGCCGATAGTGACTCACTTTTTTTGAAAGAGGGTTATTATACTGAAAATATTGATTATATCGCTCTATATTATCAGCAGCCATGTTTTCAAAAGCTGCGTCAACATAACATCCTTGAGTATTGTCCCAAGAAAAAGAAGCGCCATAGTCCGCTCCACACAGCCTCATTAAGTGGCGTGTTAAACGTTGTCTACTTTGTTTGCTCGCGTCACAGTCGCGAATCAAATCAACGACATTTACAACGCTACTTAGCTCTTTTTGTGAAATATACACAATTCTAATGCAGCTTATTTAGTTGTTCTAACACTAATTATTATCATCTCTTGCCCTTCTATGCAAAAAAATTTGATAGTTATATTATTTATATCGGCACTTTCTAGAGGATTTTCAAGCCTTTGGACAAGCATCGCAACTATTTCTATTAGTTCGGGGGATTTCTTGTTGGGCTCTAAGAGTCAAATTTTATTACTCTTCGTCCCGCCAGCTAATTGTGTTTTGCCTCACCAATAAAGTTGCCTGCGACAATATCTGAGTACTGCCTATATGATTAGCAAGGGTTAGAATCAGCTTGGCATTAGCCAGTTGACTTTCTTCGTCATTGAGACCTTTATGCATATCAATTATAAGTTGATAAACAGCGTCATAATCCGAAATATTTGCGTCTAGCTGTAGATTATTTAGGCTCATTGTCTCTCACTCCAAGTGAACGATTAAGAGCAATATGGATTTTTTTCGGGTCAAATTTTTTCCAGCGGGCAGCTACATACTGGTCTGGTCGAATTAAATAAATGCCTCCTTGCTGACAGTCATAACGCTTTGCTACTAATTGACGCTCATCAATTAAGACTTCGTCGTCTAGATTTTTTTTATCGCAGACCCAAACAATTTTAAGAGTGACTGTTCTGATTTTCTCGATCTCATTGTTAATTTCTTGGCGATTAAATTCATGATACAAGGGAGAAATTACCAATAGGCAAAAATCCCATCCTAACTGGTTAAGCAACCAACCATCAGAATGGTTTAGTTTTACGGGCGCATCCAAACAGTTGAAACCGGGTGAAATTCCGCCTTTCCATTGGTCATAATCGGGAGTGTTCAACGACGAATCCGGATAAGGAACTGGTGTTGATAGCCTTCCTGAATTGACAAATCCTCGAGCGAATTCATGGGTTGTCGACAATTGAAGAACAGCGTCTCTGAACTTTGTGGATACTTTACTCTTCGGCGTTATAAAATCTGTGGAGCGGGTAGAATTCAGAATATTAACCTCTGCAGCCAAAAGCCTTTCCTCGTTGTAGCTTTCTAATAAATCTTTCTTGGCTTTTCCTTGAATAATTAGGCTTAACTTCCATCCTAGGTTATCTATATCTTGAAACCCTGTGTTGGCACCACGTGCACCGAAGGGGGAGACCAAGTGTGCTGAATCTCCTGCAAAGATTACTCTATCATCGACCATTTTCTCGATTTGACGACAGTTAAATGTGTAAACACTAATCCACTCAAATGTGAAAACAATGTCGTCACCAAAAATGGCCTTTATTCTTGGTGCGACATTTTCTGGTTTAACAACTTCAGCTCTATCAATTTCCCAACCTATTTGAAAGTCGATCCTCCAGACGTTATCAGGTTGCTTATGAAGTAAAACGGACTGACTGGGGTTAAAAGGAGGGTCGAACCAGAAATGGCGCTCCGTGGGATATTCTTTTTCGAATTTAACATCCGCAATTAAAAAATTATCTTGGAAAGTCTCTCCTTCGAAATTTAGCTTCAGCATTTTTCGAGTGGGGCTTGAAGAGCCATCACAAGCGACTAGCCAATCAGCCATGATAGTATAGCCACCGGATTGAGATACTACCTTTGCTAGAATTTGTTGGCCTGTTTGCTCCAAATCAACCAATTCGTTTCCCCAACGAATTTCCACGTTGTCCAATTCAGCGAGAGCTTCGATACTATATTCTTCGTTATAATACTGCTGAATGTTGATCATCGCTGGCATTTTTTGGTCGCGAATTGGCAATAAATCAAAGCTATATACTGGATCTTTTCGTTGTTTAAAAAAGACTCTTCCGACATTCCAACTAACACCTTTATCCAACATTTTTTCGGCAATGCCTAGTCTATCTAATACTTCTAGCGGGCGCTTTGCATAGCATAATGCCCTTGACCCTTCGGATAACGAAGTATTGCGAGTGATTACAACCACTTGATGGCCACGCAACCCTAAATCAAGAGCTAACGCTAGTCCAATTGGACCAGCACCAACAACGACAATTTTAGCTTTTTCATGTCCGTTGAGTTGTTCTAAAGGAGGAATAATTGCTTCAAATTGGCGAGGCATATAGGGCATCTGAAATCCTTGGCTTGTACTGAGTTTTGTATACGCAATCAGATCTAATCTTGAAGCTTTGCCCAGACCTCTCTGTCTCGATCGGCAGTCCAAATTCGCGGCCAATCCACACCATCTAATTCATCCCATAATCGCTGCACATTAAACGGTAGACAGTGCTCGAAAATAGGCCAAGCACCGAATTTTGGCGCTAATGCTTTCTGAGTAAGCTCAAAAGCTTCTTTGAGCGTTCCACCTTGTTTGTGAATTAAACTGACGTTTTCGATCATGCCCGTTAGAAACTCTCTAGTTTGCTCAATAGCGGCATTAACCTCTTGTTTTCCTTTTGCAACCTGTCCACGGCCACCGATGATTATTTCAGCGTTGAACGATTTAACTTTGTCCAGAGTACGGGTAGACCAATCCATATGAAATGCGTCGCCGGTATACAAAGCTGCCTGAGCTTCCACCAAATCACCAGCAAACAAAATTTTCTTTTCTGGCAACCAAGCCACAATATCTCCAGCGGTATGGCCTCGCCCACAATATTGCAGAATCAGTGAACCTCTATCGCCTCCCAACTCAATCTCTAGTCGGTCATTGAAAACTATGTCTGGAAGAGTAAGTCCAGGAATCGAGTCTGGCTCTCTAAAAAGACGAGGCATTCGACCGTACTCACTATCCCAATCTTCTTTTCCTCTTTCATTTATGAGAAACCGAGTTTTTTCATGGCATATAATGCTTTCAGCTTTGAAGGCCGAAGCGCCTAAAACACGAACCGCGTGATAGTGTGACAGAACTAAATACTTGATCGGTTTATCAGTGTGTTTTCTTAGTTTCCTTAACCAGTCTTCAGCTGCAACAGGAGTTGCTCTCGCTTCAAAGGCCACAACAAAATCTTCACCTTCAATCGCTCCAATATTTGGATCGCCTTCAGCGGTAAGGGCAAAAACACCATCTGCCAACACTTCAAAGCTTTCTATTTTTTCACCGAGATCCGCTGAGGAAGCAAATGCTTTAGACATAGGTGTAATCCTTTTAAAGTAAACTTAAATCAATTGCTTTTTAGTCTACTACAGGATTGCTGATGTATTTGTCCTCACAAAATAGGACAAGAAGCTAACTAGCTTTTAGGTACTCTCAAACAAAGTGCAAAAAGCTCGTTCTGTGAAGATATTCCCAGTTTTGCGTAGGCCCTTTTGCGATAAGTCGATACGCTTGTTGGCGCAACATTAAGATCTAAACCGATGCCGGTCGTCGTATAGCCGAGTAGAATCCGTTCGCAGACTTGTCGTTCCCGTTTTGTCAATTTGTTGAAAGGCTCTATATCATTAGAAATAGCATTATGCACTATGCTTTTATTAACAATATTTTCACTACCGTTGTCCATAAAAGCAGTCCCTCTCAACTTAGCCAGTTCGAAGTGCGCTGCGATTAAGGCAGTCGCTAGAGGCATCAATTTTTCAAGTGTTTTCCACTCTTCTTTTGAATAAGTTGCCGAATGGTTCATTCGATAAAAGTTACAGTAGACTTGACCATCTTCGACCTTGCCGATGCTCGCAGCTTTATCGATCAGGCCGGAGCGGTCGAAAAAGTGGTTTTGATAAGCGGGATCATAGTTTTTCTTAACATCTTGCCGGTCAAAGCGATAATACTGTTCTTTTTCAAGTTCTTTGATCGAACGATAGTTTGGATCTTGACTGTGAAATTTTTCGACGTAGTCTCTAGCCAATTTTTCGGATTCTCTCTGTGGCATTTTTCCGTGAGTAAATAGATGCCCGGCTTCTCCTTGACTCGAATAGGTGAATACCGCGCAATGATCGATAGGCACTAGCTTTGATAAGAAGTTCATCAATTTTTCTTCGAAACTATCTGTCCCCAAATTGCGTACTACTTCCACTAGAAAATCAGAATGTTTTCCAATATCGGGATAGTCTGAAGTCAAAGAATCGATCATTTTCGCTCTGCATTTTTTGCTATTCACTATTTTAGTTTAGCCAAGTTGCTTAGGTAGATTCAATAGTCTTGAGCGAATATATATTCTGCGTTGTCATAAAATGATTTCTAGCCCAAGGACAATAACCAAAATGGAACTACATGACTTGAGAAGAAACATGGCCCATGAGGGATACTCTCGTTTTAGTTTTAAACCAAAAAATGGTCTAAGAAGGTCTGTTCGTCTAATGATCTCATAACTTAGACCAATACTAATGAAAGTTAATAAAATGACTGTAATCGATTCCGTAAAGCCACCCAAACTGAACCGAGAAAGCTCATAGGCGAAAATGATAATAGCTGTCTGATGAAGGATGTAGAATGGATAAACCGCATCACTAAGGTATTTAAGCTTGGCTGATGGACGATTTAAAAAGCGATAACCCAAACCCAATGCCGCGAGCACCCAAACTAGCCGATCTAAACTGTAAATCAAGCCGCCAATGATTAGGGCTGTCGCATCCGTGGAGTCATTTTGGGTTAGCCAATAATTATTGTAAGAATAGACGATCAGGAGATAGCACACTAAGCCACATATCAATGCTCTAAAGGCATTACGCTTTAATTTGTCCCAAATAACAGGATGCCAACCCAGTAAAAAACCATAACATAAAAATAGAAAACCAAGTGCTTCGCGTGTTTCTTCCAGACTAAATTGAATAGCTATGATAGGCAGCAAAACAACTAACAATAACAACCAACTCGAGCGTTTCACCAGCCAGTCGATTGTCGACAGTACGGGCTTGCTAATAAATATCGGGATCAACACCAATAAATACAATGAGAAAGTCCAGAGCTCACGTAAATACCACAAATGATTAACATCAATATGCGGCCAAATTCCTGGCTGATAATTTTCAAAAAGGGGATGATCTAGTTGCCAAAAAGCTGAATAAAATTCCCAATAACTTAGTTGTAAACCTTCACTAAACCTAATTTCATAATAAAGTTGCGGTGGAACAACTACCAAAACCCCAAACAATAGCGGGAGCAACAGTCTATAGGATCGCCACTTGATAAAGTCAGCAACAGAAATTCGGGCGAGAACAAAGCGAATGGCAATGCCAGAAATCATCCAGAGAATTGGCATTCTCCAGGGATTTAGCAGCAACATTAGGCTTTCTAACTGGCTGCTAAGATACTGGCTCTTAATATGGTAACCCCAGTTTTCCACGTAGAGCATGCCGACGTGGTAGAAAATTAGCAGACCAAAAGCCAAGATTCGCAACCAGTCTAAGTCAAATCGTCTACTTGGGATATATTTCGGATCTGGCTTATAAAAGCCCGCAATTTGCCTCAATAAACTCAATTTATTAGTCCTATAGGTTCAGTGATAATTTGATCCGTTGCCGCTAGGTCAACTGCGATCGAATAATTGTTATACTTGCAAGAATAAAAGCGTTAGACAATTGCTAAGTGATTGATTTATAAATAGTTGGGATAACCGGCAATATAGTGTGATAAGAAAAGCCCGAGCTTTTAATCTTGGTAGGGTTAAGGAAAATAGATTGAATACAAAACATTATGATCGCTATGAGATAGTCTACATTGTTGCATTTTGGACAACAACTAGCTTTCTTAGCGCTTGGTTAAATGCCGAGTCAGTTATCGATGACCACCAACGAGCTAACCTTGCTACACAAAGTTGGGAAATCTACACATGGGAGTTTTCCAGCCATCTTGTTAGCTTACTACTAATCCCGCTGGTGATTTGGTTAAATAGATGCTTCCCTTTAACCACCCAACGGCTTGGAAGAGCAATTTCGATTCATATAGTGATCAGCGTCTTCTATTCACTAATGCATGTTATCGGAATGGTTTTGATTCGAAAAATCGTCTATCTATCAATGAATAGCAGTTATGACTTTGGTAATTGGGGAGCAGAATTAATATACGAGTATCGAAAAGATGGCTATGCATACGCTGAGCTGATACTCATTCTCTATTGCTACAGTTTCATTATATCTCGACTCAGAGGCGAAGCGAAAATGATATCGGAAGGCGAAGATGCCAAGGAAACAGAGTCGACTCGACGCATACTCGTTAAAAAAATTGGTAAGGAGTTCATTTTAAAAACAGAAGATATCGATTGGATTGAGGCGGCTGGAAATTATATGAACTTGCATTCCAAAGACCGAATTTATCCACTTAGAGAAACAATGGCGAATCTCGAACGAAAACTAGATCCCAATCTATTTGCAAGGATTCATCGTTCGACCATGGTGAACATTGACAAAATTCGGCAAATTGAGCCGTTAGATTCTGGTGATTTTCAACTAGAATTGAGCGATGGCAAAACTTTGAAACTTTCACGCCGCTACCGAGAGTCGATTAAGAAGGCCCTTTAATCGATTGGTCAAGCACATCATAATGTTCACAATACTCATCCCAACGCTTGAGCAATGCTTGGGCCGCCTCTGGAACATAAGCGCGAGTGTAATCATCTCCCTGAAATTCGATGACATTTTGCAATGAGTCAAAGGTGATCTGGGTGAAAAACTCCACTTCGTCATCATATTCTTTTCTTAGCACTTCAAAATTTCGATAGCCCTTGATGTTCTTTGCTTCAATGCTTGGGATAACTTGTGTCGAAAGCACCTCGAAATATCGATCTGCATTTTCTTTGGTTGTCCATCCATGCCAGAGTCTTTTGATCATGGTTCTTTATCCTCAATAATTGTCACAGAATTCCCACTGTAATATGTTCATCGCTAATCACCTGAGTAAGAGTAGCACAAGCTTTGCATAACTTTTCACTCAAAGCCCATGAGATCTAACGCCTAGGTTGGTGGCGATAGCCAAGCTCGCCAAAACTCTCGGAGCAAAAAAAATCCCAACAAGGTATTTCTTGCTGGGATTTTTGATTCAAAGCAGGCCTTGCTTAGGCGAGCGATATTGGGTTTGCTTAACCTAATTGCTGGTTAACAAATTCCCAATTAACTAACTTCCAAAATGACTCGATGTATGTAGGCCGAGCATTACGGTAATCAACGTAATAGGCGTGTTCCCAAACATCACAAGTCAACAAAGGCTTAAGTCCCGAAGTCATTGGGTTACCAGCATTCACTTCTTGAGTGATCTCTAGTTTGCCTTCTTTGTTTTTGACTAACCAAGCCCAGCCAGAACCGAACAATGTGGCCGCAGCTTGTGAAAACTGTTCTTTAAACGCTTCAAAGCTGCCAAAAGATTCATTGATCGCTTCTGCAATTTTACCTGTTGGCTCGCCGCCAGCATTAGGTGCCATACAATTCCAATAGAATGTGTGGTTCCAAACTTGCGCTGCATTGTTAAAAATACCGCCTTCTGAAGTTTTAACAATTTCTTCCAGATCAGCATTTTCTAAGTCTGTACCTTTAATGGCATCATTTAGTTTAGTAACGTAAGCTTGGTGATGCTTTCCATAGTGAAATTCTAAAGTCTCTTTTGAGATCACAGGCTCAAGTGCGTCCATCGCATAAGGTAGCGCCGGTAGTTCGACTGACATTTTGCTCTCCTAATCATTCAATTTAATCGGTTGGTTTAACGACGCGGAGTGTAGGATAGTTCAACCCATAATTGCAATGCTAAGTTAGTGCTTTATAGCTATAAGGCTATGAGTTTATTGTAAGAATCTATTAGGCAATCGGGCCTATTGATTTGATTATTTGGTTTTTAATGCAGTAAAGGATGTAGAATAGCAAAACCTTTTAAAACTGAAGCTGCTGTCTCCCCATGGCTTCTGATTGGACACCCATGAAATTAATAGATAGTTCTAAGATTGGTATAATTACTCTGATTGCTATTGTTAGCTTGCAATTTAATCAACCAGCCAGTGCCAATCAAAGCATTAAGAACATGATCGAAGGTAAAGCCTACATTCAAGAAAATGGGCTCAAGTCTGGTGTGATAAGCCTTCCCTCTGGACTACAATACAAAGTACTTAAGCAAGGTTCCGGCTATTCTCCTCAAATTAACGACTCAGTAATGGTCCACTATACTGGAACTCTCATCAATGGCACGATCTTCGATACTAGTCGCAAGCCAGATAGTAGCCCCGCTAAGTTTGAAGTAAATCGAGTGATTCAAGGTTGGACAGAAGCATTGTTAATGATGAAAGAAGGTGATCGCTGGCAGCTAACTATTCCCGCTGATATTGCTTACGGTGATTCTGAGAAACCCAATATTCCAGCACATTCCGTTTTACTCTTTGATGTTGAGTTAATCAAAGTCATAAAAGCTTTTTAAAAACGATTTACGATCTCTTATTGAGCACGTTCAAAATGTTGAATATGATGCTAGCCTGCGGCTCCCTTCAATAATCAAAAAAATACTGAACTGACTATCAAACTCGTTTTCGTTGCACGCCTTCTGGAAGGCGTTCAATTTGCTTCATCTGCTGATCATTAAAGCTATCCGGTGAAGCGATATAATCTAGCATCATCTCAAACGTATCCAACCCCCAAAAATTTTCATATTGGTTTTCAAGGTTCTTGATGGAAAAAGTCGGTACACCAAATACATTTCTACTAGCCGCTTGCTCGGTATTTGCCTTTAATTGATCTTTAACTGATTGATGTGAAATAAGCTCGTTAACATTCTTGATCCCCAGTTCTGACTCTAAATAGTCAATCGCTTGTTTAGAGTGCAAATCCATACCATGTTTCCAAATCACATCAAAAATAGTTTGTACTGCTTTTGGATCACAATGACAGGCAATAGCCAACCTTAATCCACTGAGCGAGTTAAAAGGATGGGCCGGAGGCATTTTAAATTCGATGCCATGCTTTTTGGCGTACCAATAACAATGCTTGTAGGTAAAAACTCTTTTTGGTGGGATCTCTGCTGGACCAATATTTTGCCAGTGATTGAGAAGTCCCGCGAATAAAATCGGCTTATAAGTAACTTCTACTTTGTCTGGAAGGCGATCAAAATGACCAAGCTGCAAATAGGCAAATGGAGAGATAAAATCAAAATACCAATTAAGCTTCATTTTGGTTTCTCCCAAACGATGAATAAGGTTAACTAACTACTCACCCCAAGTTTCGATAATGTTAACGAATTCAGCTAAAAACAAATTCGTTTGATGAGCGTCTAAAGCTCGATGATCGATTGAAAGCGAAACGTAACATTTTGGGCGGATCACCATTTGGTCGGCACCATTAACTTGTTCAACCACAACACGTTTTTCCAATTTGCCAACACCCAAAATTGCCACTTGTGGCTGGTTAATTATAATAGGCGTCGCAAATAAGCTTCCACTCACTCCATGGTTGGAAATGGTCAGAGTCCCGTTTTTCATATCAGCAGGCGTTAGCTTACCTGTGCGTGCTTTTTCTGTTTGTAAGTTAAGCGATTGAGCAATCTGAAATAAGTTCATTGCTTGTACTTGTTGTACGACAGGAACCACTAATCCGTCATCGCCTAACGCGGTGCCTACACCAATATTAACATCACTAAATAGCTCCAACGCATCTTCATGGAAACGAGCATTCACTTGCGGAACTTTAGCAACCGCTTGAGCCATAGCCGACAAGAAATAAGCAGTAAAGGTCAGCTTAACACCGAGATCTTCAAATTCTTTTTTGTGCCATTTACGGTGCTCAATAATATTACCCATATCCATTTCAAATACGCTGGTAACGTGGGGGGATGTTTCCAACAAACTACTCACCATGTGACTAGCGATAGACTTACGCATATTTGAATGCGGTTGCATTTCGCCTACTAAAGGTCGAGCTGACGGAAGTTCGCTAGAGTAGGGCGAGCTAGCTTGAGGTGAAACGGCTTTTTCGGATTGTGCCGAGGTAGTACTCTTAGTCATAGTCTTAGCGCCTGACTCAACGAACGCAATTACATCATCACGAGTGACTCGACCGCGCTTACCGCTGCCAGCAATATTATCTATGGATAAATTATGCTGATGGATTAACCGTCGAACCGCAGGGCTGATTAAATTTTTATGGTCAACTGTAATCGTCTCCTCAGCTGATTGATTAGTTTGGCTTGCAGGCTGTTCAAGGGGTGCGGCTTTCGCAGCAGGTTGTTCCACCTGCACAGCACTTTCTTCAGCAGAATCAGAAATTGTCCCCAATGATTGCTCAGGCTCCACATTCTCACCAACTACGGCCGTTAATGATTGAATAACCCCATCAACTGGCGCGCAAACTTCCATGGCCACTTTGTCAGTTTCAAGCTCTGCAATCGGCTGACCTTTAGTGACACGATCGCCTTTTTTGACTAACCATGCTGAAAATGCCGCTTCGGTACCTTCAAGCTGATCCGCTGGTAAAGTGATATCTGTAATGTGACTCATATTTTTCTCTCAAATCCGAAAGCCTAATTTGCTTCCGTTATAAAACTGTTTTTGCGATAAGGTTATTACCTAGTGTTAGATAGTTTGTCAGCCTAAAGGCTGACCTACACTTACAACCATTTCTTTCTAAAATCCAAAAATTTTCTCACGCGGTGCGCTCCATTCCTTCACGGCGAACACGTTTTTGTCTGTTAGTTTTTCCCTCTCCCTAACCCTCTCCCTGAGAGAGGGAACTAAAAGCACCAGGCATATTCTGTGCCCCTTAGTGATTCCCCGATCAACCCCCTCTCTCTGGGAGAGGGCTGGGGAGACGGCGCTTTTGACTTTAAGCTCATTATCAAGAACTTTTCTTTCTCCGTGTTCTCCGTACCCACTGCGCTTCGCGGGGCAAGCTATGCCTCTGTGGTGAGATCTTTTAATCTTTTAATCCTTTGATCCTTTGATCTTTTAGATTTCGAGCTGCTGTAACATGGCTTGCTTAATTTTTTCCTGACTTGGCACCGCAGTATTCATCAAGTGAATATTATGCGGATTAGGTGTATCCGGCATAGTGATTCTTTCGATAGGCGCATCTAAATCAAAGAAAGCATCTTTGGCTAACACCGCAGCAATTTCAGCGCCAAATCCAGCCGTTAGATTATCTTCATGGACAATCAAACAACGACCCGTTTTTTTGACGCTTTCCAATACCATTTCTTTATCCCAAGGCTGAATGGTTCTTAGGTCAATCACTTCAACACCATTAGCAATTTCCAATGCTGCTGCTTCACAGCGCTCAACCATCGCCCCCCAAGTCACCACAGTCAGTTTGTGACCATGTGTAAGCATTTTGCCTTTGCCAAAAGGAATGACGAAGTCATTACCAGGGTAAGGCCTTCGTGACCAACGCCCATCCAATAAAGAGCGATGCTCAAAAAAGATGGTTGGATTATTATCTCTTAATGCATAACGCAATAAGCCAACAGCGTCTTCCGCATTAGATGGCATGACGACTTGCCAACCTGTTTTATGTGCCCATTCAACTTCATCACACATTGAGTGCCAAGGGTCACCACGTCCAGCGAAACCACCGGGTATTCTTACTACCATAGGCGCTGCAAATTGGTTATTGGTACGCCAACGCATGATGCCAGTATCGGTTAGTTGTTCGGCGGCAGGCTCAGCATATTTTCGGAACTGTATCTCTGGTACTGGCATTAATCCAGACAAAGCCATGCCAACGGATCGCCCAATAATTCCTTCTTCCGATAAGCTGGTATCAAATACTCGATGATTGCCGTATTTTTGATTTAAACCTAAAGTAGCTGCGTGCACTCCTCCTTTAGGTCCGACATCTTCTCCAAACACTAACACTTTCGGATTGATACTAAGCTCATGATCTAAGACATTTCGAATCGCGGTCAGCATATTCAGTCGCGGACCTTCTGGCTTAGGTTGCTCAGTAGAATTAGGTGGCTGATAGCCATCACCGTGTAAACCACCGCGTAATTGAATTTCTGAATTACCGTATAGATCTTTCTCTGAAAAAACATATTTGGTTAATTTTTCAGTGTCTGGCTCTGGACGCTGCTTAGCTTTTTCAACCGCTTGTTTTACATCTTGGTAAGCTTTTGCTTCTAACTCGGCCCACTGTTGCTCTGTCATTACCCCTTGATCAATCACAAAATGTTTTAGTTTGGGTAACGGATCATTGGCTTGCTCTTCGGCAATCATGGTTTCGGGTTTATAGGTTTGGGTGTCTTGGAATGTGTGACCACACAACCGCGGCACTTTCAGCCTTAGTAAGCAGGTTCCAGCACCTGAACGAGAATGTTCAACTGCTTCTCGAATTAAAGCAGATGCTTCAAGGGGATCGGTTCCATCACCATCAATGATTTTTAAGTTTTTATAAGCGGCTAAATTGGCCACTTGATCACCACCCGGTGTTTGTACTTCTTGAGGTACCGAAATGCCGTAACCATTGTCTTCAATGTAAAACAAATGAGGCAAATTATTAGTTGTCGAAATATTAAGGGCGGACCAAAAACCGCTAGTGGACATGGAGGAATCGCCGCCCATGGAAACGCCGATGGCGCCTTGGTAGCTATCATCTTTTAGTTGTTGCTGATTGTATACAATGGACTGTGCCCAACCAGAAATAGGAGTGTACTGAGCGCCAACACCACCACACATAGGCATTAACATTGCACCTTTTCTTTCGACATTGGGATAGTTACATACCACACCAATATCACGACCATCAGAATAACCACCAGACTTAGCCATTGGCGAGGCGACCGCATCTTCAATATCTAAGCCTAAGGAGAGTACAAATGGTCTCGAACGGTAGTATCCGGTCGCGCCATCATGCGGGTGAGTAAGCATAGAGCCCAATAAAATTTGCGCTAAATCATGGCCACGAGCAGAAAACTGATTAAAAACTAACTTGGCTGGTACCAGTTCTTGCTCTTCAATGTCATCCATCGCTCTCGATAAGAACATGAAATAACTGACTTTTTTCCAATCAAACTCAAATTTTGAGTCACTCTGAGTCGCTAAGGTCATGATAATTCCTAAAATCTAACAATATTGCGTTAATTATAGGATAACACTTATTTCTTTTGCAAGCTTATCGTTGCAGCTGCAAGTTTATTTAAAGTCTTCAAAATTTGCCATATCAGCATAAATTGATCTAACTTTGCCCCCTATAACACCCAAACTTCGATACGACGATCCATTGATTGTTGAATCTGAGTAGCATCTCCAATAAATGAATGTGGACCAACATGGACTTCCCATGCTGAAAGACTCGTTTCTGAAATTTGAGAGCGAAGCAATTGTATCCAATTCTCAATCTCACTTTTTTCAGTCTGAAGATTGGGTTCAAAACCCGCTAGCACAATCCGTTGCTTGGGATTCTGAGTTTGAAAATTTTGCAATCTCTTTAGATCGCGCTTATTTTTAGCGTCGATAAAATCATTTTCGAACTTAAACGAGATGGACAGACGTTCGCCGAAGGTTCTGAGATTATTATACTGGCCGGATAGCTTCACATTAGCCAGTTTTGGCTTGCTCTTTATTGGAAAATAAGAAACTAAATTGGAGCGTTTGGCTAGGCGTTGACCTTTAGTTGATTGACTGAAGTCGACGAACTCGGTAGCCAAACCATTGTTAATTTCAATAGGTAAATAAAGAAATAGTTTACGAGAAAGCGGGTAGTCTTCTGTTCCGATGGTATGTTCGTCGGGAATCACGGCAACGCTTGATTCGCTTTCGGAAATAGCAACAACCTTACTAGCAGCAGTATGTGAGACTCCGACAAAACCAACAGCTGCAATATCGTTAGTTACGACTTGAGTCAATTCTGCAGAAGATTCAAAACGTCGGGCGAATTCCGCCAATGTTACTTCATTGGGCTTTAGCACCAAACTCTTAAATGTATCATAGGTGCCCGAATTATTATCCCTAGCATTAACAGAAATAGGTTGATCCAATCCACCCAACACTTTCCAATTAGAAACCTCTCCCGAATAAATTTGTGCTAGCTGAGCGATAGTCAGCTGCTCTATAGGATTATCTGGATGCAAAATTATCGCTAGTGCATCAAATGCTATGACATGTTCTGTGACGTCACTGGTAATTGACGGATAGAGTGATTTTAACGCCTGTTTCTCCTTTTGTTTGATCTGCCGAGATGACATTGCAATATCGGCTTTTTCGCTCAGTAAATCCTTGAAGCCAGTACTACTTCCGTGAGAAAACAACTCAATTTCGATGTTGCTGGCGCTATTACTCGCGGTGATCATCCTCTCCAATTCTGGAGCGGCCAACTCGGAATTTCTAGCTTGAATTTGCGTCAACATATATCCTTTATGACGCAAAAAACCCTTGATTAGATCAGGTGCAAATTTTTCACCAACCGTGTTGGATCCATGAATCCTAAATGAAAATTTAGGCTTGTTTGAGTTATTTTCAGATTGAGCAGAAGCCGAGCTAATAAAAACCAGGATCGATAGTAATAGTGGAAAGCGCCAAACAGCGTTAGACAACATGGATTCACCGTAACTTGTGTAAGGAGAGAATTTCGAGGGACTATATCGCCACTTTGTGACTGATTTATGACAGTCATTTTGCACATCGCTATTGCTCAATTTCTTGGTTAACAACTCGTTAAGATAAAGCCAATTCAGTCGCTACGACAGGACAACTCGAAAATTATAAACTTTGCTAGTCCACTTTATTCTCGGCGTTATGAGCTAATTTGAAATTCACCAATGACAAAGAGTCGAAATTTGATTTTGGTATTGCGACTGTTATCAGTTTTCAAGGTATGAAATGGAGTTTTGAATTGTTAAATAGTTTTTATACGAAAACCAGCCGAATTAAATAGATATCGTTCTAGAGTCTTCGGTAAATAGTTTTGGCTATGGTTTTAGAGCTAGAACTTGTTAAAAATAAGAGCCCGCTGGTTAGCGGGCTTCACTAATAGCTTCTACCGACCTGCAGCTGTCTTATCTTCGCTTGGTAAAATTACGCTATCAATCACGTGGATTACACCGTTAGATGCTTTGATGTCAGTCATCACTACATTGGCATTGTTGACTTTCACTTTGCCATCAGTAGTAGCAACAGCTATTTTTGAGCCCTGTACTGAAGTCGCTGAATCTATAGTAACCACTTGCTTGGCCAGTACTTTTCCTGATACAACATGGTAAGTCAAAATTGCTGTTAGCTTATCTTTATTTTCTGGCTTAAGTAAGCTTTCAACAGTACCAGCTGGTAGTTTTGCGAAGGCTTCATTAGTTGGTGCAAAAACCGTGAATGGACCATCGCCCTTCAAGGTATCAACTAGGCCTGCCGCCTTCACCGCTGCAACCAGTGTTGAAAAGTCACTATTGGATGCTGCTACATCAACGATGTCTTTTTTAGCTGCATAATTACCGGCTGATGCGGTGAAAGCACCGATCAACATTAATGGAGAGAGAATTCGAACTAAAATTTTTCTAAAAGTATTCATAATATTTTTCCCGTTTAAAAATTAAGTGTTAAGTTCAATTTAAGTGTTGTGTTAGATTATCTCGATTTGTCCTAACTGCTTCCTGAGTTTGGACAAACACAATGACCGCGATTGAATATGGATACGGGAGGTTTTTTAGATTGGATCGAAATACTAGCTAAGCTAAGACGTAACAAAATATGAATTTAAGCGAAGTTCTACTTTCTATCAGTTAAAGTCGTCCGCTTCTTTTGATATCAAAATATTGGTTCGCCATATTGATGGCTAGGTGTTTAGGTAAAGAATCAACCGCAATGACGCCGCTATGGCTCAGGGTTTGATGAAGTTTTTCTCGCTGCTGTAAATAGTTAATCGTTTGTGAATATTTTAGCGCTTCTCGCATGTCTTGTACGTCACTATTAATACAATCTTCTATTGCTTGTTCTTTCAAATTAGTCAACAGCACCAAATGATGTTTCTTTAACATCTTCACCGCTGTGACTAGTTCAGACTTATCTTCGGAACGAATATTAGATACTATAACTATCAATGAACGTTTTTTGAAAGACCGATTTAGCTCTTCTGCTGCTCGAATAATATCGGAAGCGGTATTAGCAGGCTGTAAATCATAAACCTGATTGAGCATCGCACTAATCGTTGTTGGGCCTTTCTTAGGTGGAACAAATCTATTTGCGTTGCCAAAAACTTTTAATCCAACCGCGTCGCCCTGTTTAAGCGCAATATGAGATACTAGTAGCGTAGCATTCAATGCTTGATCGAAGTGAGATAGCTCACCGTCTTTAGTGCGCATTCTTCGTCCCGAGTCGACCAAAAAAATAATATTTTGGTCTCGCTCTTGCTGATATTCTTTGGAGATTATTTTTCTTAATCGAGAAGTCGAACGCCAATCAATTTGTCGTAAACTATCGCCCATACGATATTCACGTAATTGATGAAAGTCCAACCCTTGGCCTCGTTTTTGTCTTTGGCGAATACCGAGTTGTCTGGTTCTTTGTTCAGTAGCAAGCAGTACATAATTATGTATGGAACGAAAGTTTGGATAAACTTTTGATTTAGTCTCACAACTAATCTCAAATCGCTTTGATAACAACCCTAACAATGAATCTATCCAGAGTTCAGTTTTTTTAATTAATAAATCGCCTCGATCCCTGGATTTTATTTGATATTTAATCACCACACTTTGACTATCGCTGATTTGTATTTTTGCAGGTAATCCTTTGGAATCACAACTTTCTGGTAAGTGCTCAAATACTTCGATATTCAAATTGCGAGAATTCTTGATTGATGAAGAGTCGTTTTTATCTTGCCTAGGCAAACTTACTTCAAGCTGAACTTCGCTATAACTATTTACTGGTAAGGTATTGGCAATTTTACGCTTGAGCCTAATTCTGTTCAAGCCAAACAATGAAATACGATCAACAATTAGCGCCGCTATCAGTAGTACAGCATAGACAAACCACACCTTAGCGAGCAAAGTATCCTGAGTGGCTATAGCATCGAAGCGACCAGTCGACTGACTATAATCCCAAAGGCGCAAAAGCGCATCGCTTAGTCCAATCACGAACCAAACGATTATCAAGTAGATACTTAGACGAGAAAGCTTCATAAATAGTTATCGTTATCCTGCTAATACTTTTGTTTAATAAATCACTGTCTAGGTGCTGGTATTTGCGCGAGTAAATCAACAATAACTTGCTCAACGCTGATTCCCTCAATTTCAAGCTCAGCAGACAAAACTATTCTATGACGCATCACCGCCAATGCTACGGCTTTAATTTCATCAGGTGTAACAAACTGACTTCCTCTAACAAGCGCTAATGCTTTCGCTGCTCTTATGATCGCAATCGATGCTCTCGGGCTAGCCCCCATTTGAACACCAGACCACTCTCTAGTTGCGACAACTAATCGAACGGCGTATTCGAAAATCGAATCATCGACTCGAATTGAGGCAGCTAATTTTTGTAGCGCCATGATCGTTTCGGCTGAGGTGACGGCAGTAAGCTCACCCATTAAATTGGAATCATCAACAGTATCTACTGTTATCGCTTTTACTAAACTGATTTCATCTTCAACTGATGGGTAGTCAATTAATATATTCATCAAAAAGCGATCAAGTTCGGCCTCAGGTAATGGATAGGTACCTTCTTGCTCTAGTGGATTTTGAGTTGCTAATACCATAAATGGATTGCTAACGGCGTGGGATTTGCCTTCAATGGTGATGTGCTTCTCCTGCATCACTTCTAACAATGCTGATTGAGTTTTTGCTGGTGCTCGATTAATTTCATCCGCCAGTAATAAATTAGTGAATGCCGGTCCTTTGCGAATTCGAAAGCGTTCAGACTTTTGGTCAAACATAGCGTGACCTGTAACATCACTTGGCATCAAATCAGGAGTAAATTGTATTCTTGAAAAATCCCCCGCAAAGCTCTTAGCAATTGATCTAACTAGCAACGTTTTTCCTAAACCCGGAACACCTTCAATCAATAAGTGACCGCCTGCAAATAAGCAAGTCAAAGTCATCTCTACGATTGAGTGTTGACCAATTAAAGTCGAATTAATATTTTTACTTAGCTGCTGAATAATTCTATGACCTTGTTCTATTGTCATTTCCGAAGAATTAGTTGGAACACTTTGTTCGTTAAATGCAGATGGCAACTCAGCTTGAGAAGACTCAACCTGACCTTCAGCAGGCGAAGCCGATTCGGCTTGCGGTGTAGTAGTCACATCTTTGTTTGATTCGTCATTCATTTTGTTGTTCCCGTCATTTAAACTAACTGTTTATCATTGGTTATCACTAAAGTTGTCTTTTTATGTTTTGGATCAAAACAACTCTTTCCAAGAAATCTTCTTGTGTTTGTTCCGGTGGCTGCCATAACAATTCTAATTTTTTCTTATCAATACCAACCAAGTGTGAAAGTTTTTCTATTTTTTTGGCATCGCTCAAAGTTGAGTATTGGTGAATTGATTTTCTTAATCGAATTTCAAGCGCTTCGCTAAGTTTATTGAGTAATGATAAACCTGCATCATTTCGATAATTAAACTCTCCGGCAGCTTCAATATGTTGCATCAACTCTCTTTGCACTCTTTCGTCATCCTTTCGAGGTGCACCTTTTCTCCAACTTGCCGAAAACAACAATCCAGCTATTAGCACAATAAAAGAAATAATCACTTTGGGGATAAGCTCTTTCATGGTGGACCACAAAGAAGGTTGCACCGTATTGTATAAAAACATAACGGTTCGACCACCACCTACTAGTTGATAGAGAAACATTGCATGGTCATGCTCATCAATAGAATAATTTTTCCAAACACTCATATCGGTCACTACGGTCACCATACCTTCGCCCACCTGATACTGAGCAAAGGAATCAGAATAATCGTTACCGCCTATAAAAGTTGCTTCGCCCTTAGAGTCTTGTAAATAGTAGTTTTGCCTAAAGTTAACCGCAGTGACTTTATCTGTACCTTGAAAAGTAACTCTAGTTAACTGTTCCTCTTCATCATAACTCCAAGAGTATTCTGGATTTTCATAAAGACGCACACCTAATTCATCTAGAAGTGAATCGCGACTGGTTCCTAAATCATCGTCATATATCTCCGTCGCTAATAAAATAATGTGGCCACCATTATTTAACCAATCTTTAACGGTATTACGTTTGTTCTCACTTAACCCTACCCGAGTACTTTCAATGATTAGGGTATCTTGATTTTCAATGCCGCTATCGAGCACAGAAAAGTTTCTTTGACTTGAAGCAACTTTATCACTCTTTTCAAGGAATTTCTCTGCCGCAAAAAAAGGATTCGCTTTGACTTCCTTAGTCGGACCTAGATCAATTTCTTTAACCACCTTATCAAAATGAGTGTAAAACCAATAAGAATAACCTCCGATTATCAAGCTTACAATGGCGATTACCCAAGTGGCCGGAGAGATAGATATTTTATTTTTCATCCATCTTTCCTTTCGCGCTAATAGCCTTTGAGTTATTTACACTTTGACTCGCAACAGAGCTAACTTGCATTACTTTAGGCCAACTCTCACATAAGTCTAATAGAACTGATTTTTCTGGTTGAACGTGTGCATAGGCTAAGCCGCGCCATGTATTGGTCAATTTCTTAATATATCCTTGGCTAACCGCACCAACATTTTTAACAATTTGCTGTAGGCACTCAAGCTCAGTGTAGCCTTCTTTTATCAGAACATTTTTGTTGTCGATATACCAAATTAGGCTCGCTCGATAGAGCAAACTTAAAGCTTGTCGATATTGTTCATTCTCAACTAAATTACGAGCGACTTCCCAGGGCTTTTCCGGTAAGGATTCACTATCCAAATCGAGTCCAAATAATTTCTTGGGTCGTTTATGTTTAGCTTTGCGCTCAAACGAAGTATTACCCAGTAAGTGCTTATATCGAATAATTAAGAATAATACTAAGACTGTAACAAAAATCCATAAGGCAAATTCAACAAAAAGCGCAAATAATTGCGCAAAGATAAGCCAACCTGGCGACATACTTTCGGGTTCATTATCACTATCAAACCAGCTATCTTTGTTTGAGCTTCGATATCGATTACTTTCTTCTAACTCTTTTTGGTGAAAGTCATCACCTTGTTTAATCTCTGTAATTAACTCTTTTGCTTGTTGATGAGTCAAAGAATCAGAAGTAGTGTCATCAAGTTGGTTTTTCTCAGTATCAAGTTCCGAAGTAACTAACTGTTGAATATCGATCGCTTCAATATTGAGAGGTTCTGCAAAGTTAATTTGGTCAGCTTTCTGTTGTTCAGATTCGGCCTGCTGCGCGATTGAAGTCGCTGGTTGAACGGCCAACGTGGAGATAAAGAAAAAACCAATTAGATAGCCTGCCAATCTAACGTTTAGATTTTCTGACTTTTCTTTTAGACGTGCAGCTAGCCTTTTAAATGAAAGTTCAATATCCCAAGCTTCTAAATGAGTTCGTTGATTTAAGTAGAGAGCAAATCCACAAGCGATAAAAAACGGAGCAACTAGACTCATTCCTAGCAAAGCTAGAAAGTTGAAAAAATGTGACATCAATAGATTTTCGTTATCTTCAGCAAACCACTCTAATAGTTTAAAATTTTCTAAGTAGACTTCTGGGACTAATAGATAAATAAGCGCAATGATAGAACTGTAAGTAATAACTTCAACCAGCACAAATATAATGGTTAACCAAACGGCACTGCCCGAATCACCTGAGTGGAGAGTTTTTAACCGGCTAGAACGCTTAGCTCCTTTCAATCCTTCTAATTGAATTAAAGGTAAATCTAAAGAACGAGTAAAACTCAACCGGCGCCAAGTTAAGCTAGCAAACCATTGGATTTTCGCGACTGAGAAGAATGCTTTTAAACACTGTTTAACCGTAAGAGACTCTCCGAAAAGTTCTCTACTGAGAAAGTGCAATAAAGGTCTTTCTAATATTGGCTTGAGCCACCAAAGACAAAATGCCGCCCACTCGGGCGAAGCGTGAAAAATGGCCGTTATAAGTAGAAAAGTCGGTAGACTAGCAAGAAACCAGATTTTATATAATACTTTGGCATGCTGCTGAACAAGCGATATGCCTAAATCAATCGCTTCCCAGCCTTTTCGAGGTCTAATTTTAGCGGTTACTTTTTCAAGATCCATATTTAGACCCTGACTTTTTTACAGACCTAGGTCGACCTAAGAAAGTGAAGTAGCAAACAACAATTAGCCAAAACGCCGAGCCAACCCAATATTTAGTTTCAGCACTCACCATACGAGTAGAAGACCAAAAGGCTTCTACAAAAGCTGCAATAAGTAATAAAAATATGGCTCCGTATACAAGCTGTATTGCTGCTCGTCCCGCATTAACAAGCGCTTGCTTACGAGTATAAACACCTGGCGACAAGACTGCCCAACCAAGCATCAGTCCGGCTGCTCCTGATATGACAATTCCAGTTAATTCAAATGCGCCGTGGCCAATGACAAACGAGAAAAATGTCTCATTGTATCCAATATTGTGAATATGCCCAGCAATGGCGCCAAATAGAAAACCGTTAAACAATAAGAAGAACTGACTACCCAGAGTTAGTAGAATTCCTCCAGCGAAGGTCTGAAATGCGATGCCGATGTTGTTTTTTATATAATGGCCGAACATATAAAAGTCGCTATCGGAAGATCGTTCAGTACCAAAACGCTCTGCCGCTGGGTCATACATGCTTTCCATCGTAGAAACCATTTGTGGATCAACAATCATATAGATCAGATCAGGAAATACTAGCGTTAGCAGGAACACCACAATCAGTGGAAGATAAAATAGGCCCGTTGCAGTCCAGAAAAATCTAGCCTGTTCTCTTACTGCTCTTGGAAAACCATGCAAAATAAAGTGAAAAATATTTTGGAAAATACCTAAACGTTTTTGATAAAACGATTGATGCCCCCTAAATGCTAGAGCTTCCAAACGGTTGATCAGTAAAGGGCTATAATGTCTTTCTCTTGCCAGCGCTAAGCAATAACAAAGATGCCGATAGTTGTCGGCGAAGTCTGTTAGCTTGTTTTCACCTTTACTTTTGTTCAACTTGATAGCTTCAACCAAATTAATTTGTGTCTCGAAGTTTTTCCATTGTTCGGAATAACGCTCTTCAAATTCTTCTTGTCTCATTGGTGCCCTCGAAGCCACTTGGCGAGGCGCTTAATCGACAAAGCGGTATTATCCACATTTGGTTTGGTTTGATCTTGATCGACCCAAGGACGAAGATAACTGGCTAGTTCGTTAGCTCTAGATTCAGACATCAGTGAGCTTCGCTCTGCAAAACTAATAATCGCGCTTTGCTCGGCTAACGTCAGTGGAATTTTAGGCGCGATACCTTCTTCTTCAAACTTTAACTCGGGCTGATTAAGCTTGCGTTTATGCACGACTAGCGTTCCAGCCGCTAAATCACCTAAGCGCTTAAAGTCTTTATTGATTAGCATGGAAAGTACGCCGAATCCAAAAAACGCGGGAAGAAAATCTGCGAATCGCAGCAGGTTTCGAACGATGGATGAAGACCAATCTATTGGAGTACCGTCATCATTAATGACCATAATTCCCATGGATTTTTTACCGATGGTTTGCCCATGGTTAAAGACCTCGAACAAAACGGGGTAAAACCATTCAACTACAAATACGATAATGAGGAAAAGGCCGCCACCGAATGTTCCAAGATAGCCGATAATACTAGCAACAGCAGCTAACACTGCCCAACGTACCATCAAATCAATCATAAAGGCCAAGGAACGACTGACTAAGCCTGCAACGGCTAAAGATAGCTCAACCCCTTCGGGGACTTCTATTTCCCGAGTGGTATCTAACATTCCTTGTTACTTCTTACTACCATACAAATCCTTTCTATATCCTTACAGCCTCTTATATCGGTTTCCTCGAGGGGGTGCCTGACTTATGCCGTTAAAGGAGTTTAACAAGTCAGGATAAAAAAAAACTAGGTTACCAGCACACAATTTAACTTAGTAACCTAGTGTATTCAAATTATCTTAACAATACTAATTAACTTTGGCTGCTAACTCGCCTTTTGCATAGCGCTCAAACATCGTTTCAAGAGAAACAGGTTTTATTTTGCTCGCGTTGCCAGCAGTTCCAAATGCTTCATAACGTGCGACTACAATATCTTTCATAGCATCAGTAGAAGCTTGTAGATATTTTCTTGGGTCAAAGTTAGACGGGTTAGCTGCAAGTGCTCGACGAATAGCACCAGTAGAAGCTAATCTCAAATCGGTGTCGATATTTACTTTACGTACGCCGTGCTTAATACCTTCACAGATTTCTTCCACTGGAACACCGTAAGTTTCTGGAATTTCGCCGCCAAATTCATTAATCACTGCTAACCATTCTTGCGGTACCGATGAAGAACCGTGCATTACTAAATGAGTATTTGGAAGTCGCTTGTGAATTTCTTTGATTCTGCTGATAGCTAAAACATCGCCAGTCGGTGGGCGAGTAAATTTGTACGCGCCGTGTGATGTTCCAATGGCGATAGCCAATGCATCAACCTGAGTTTTATTAACAAAATCGGCAGCTTCTTCTGGGTCTGTTAGCATTTGATCCATGGTAAGTACGCCTTCTGCGCCAATGCCATCTTCTTCGCCAGCTTCACCCGTTTCTAAAGAACCCAAACAACCTAACTCACCCTCAACTGATACACCACAGGCATGTGCCATTTCTACGGTGCGGCGAGTGACGTCAACGTTGTACTCATAGCTAGCAGGAGTTTTACCGTCTTCCATTAGTGAACCATCCATCATGACTGATGAGAATCCTAATTGAATTGAACGCTGACAGACCGAAGGGCTAGTACCATGATCTTGGTGCATAGCTACTGGAATATGTGGAAATTCTTCAATTGCCGCAAGGATTAGGTGGCGAAGGAAGGGTGCACCAGCATATTTACGCGCTCCAGCTGAAGCTTGAACGATTACTGGGCTATCAGTTTGATTAGCGGCTTCCATAATTGCCCGCATTTGCTCTAGATTGTTTACGTTGAAAGCCGGTACACCATATTGGTATTCAGCGGCATGGTCCAACATTTGTCTCATTGAAATTAAAGCCATTTTGTATTCTCCATTTTTCTAAACTGATTAACGTTCCCCAGTACCACTGAATGAACTTTATCCATTCATCGAGTGTAAGTGGAAACTGATTATTTCTATATTAATTATTACCGATCCACTCAACTATTGAGCGGCTCGTTGTTCTAAAATTTCTACTGCCGGTAGTTTTTTGCCTTCCAAGAATTCGAGGAACGCGCCGCCACCAGTTGATATATAAGAGACTTTTTCCTTAATACCAAATTTATCGACAGCCGCTAGGGTGTCACCGCCACCGGCGATTGAAAAGGCACTACTTTCTGCGATTGCTTTGGCTATTTTTTCAGTACCTTTGGAAAATTGCTCAAATTCAAAAACTCCGACTGGCCCATTCCAAACAATGGTTCCAGCATTCGCTAAAATCTTACATAAGTAGTCAGCAGTGTCGGGACCAATGTCAAAGATCATATCATCTTCACTGACTTCAGAGACTTGTTTCAAGGTTGCAGGTGTTGACTCTGAGAATTCTTTACCAACAACAACATCGGTTGTTTTTGGTATTTCGCCGTTATTGGCGATTGCCGCTGCACTGAGCTTTTTAGCTTCATCAACCAAGTCCATTTCAACTAATGATTTACCGACAGCGTGACCTTCCGATGCAATAAAGGTATTAGCAATTCCACCACCGACAATTAACTGATCCACAATAGTGGATAAAGATTCTAATACGGTTAGTTTAGTAGACACTTTGGAACCACCAACTATGGCAACCATTGGTCGAGCAGGATTGTCTAGTGCTTTTCCTAGCGCATCTAACTCACCAGCTAATAGAGGTCCGGCGCAGGCGATAGGTGCAAATTTTGCGACTCCATGAGTAGAAGCTTGAGCTCTATGCGCAGTTCCAAAAGCATCCATAACAAATACATCACATAAACTGGCGTAAGCTTTTGATAAAGCTTCATCATTGGCTTTTTCGCCCTTATTACAGCGCACGTTTTCAAAGATAACCACTTCACCTTGGTTAACCTCTACACCATCTAAGTAATCAGCCGCCAATGAAACTGGGGCGTCAATTAACGGTTTTATATAATCAACCACTGCGGCCATCGAATCTTCTACCGTCAACTGACCTTCTGTTGGTCTGCCACGATGAGACATCACCATAACTTTTGCGCCTTTTTCAAGGGCAAGTTTAATTGTTGGTATTGCAGCTTGGATTCTTACGTCTGAAGTAATCTTGCCATCTTTAAAAGGAACATTGAGATCTTCACGAATTAATACTCGTTTTCCATTTAAATCTAAATCTGACATTCTTAACACTGACATTTATAGTTCCTTGTAAACGTTTTTGAAAAGCTAAAATGAAAAAATAGCAGCTACGATTATCGTAGCGGCTATTTTTAATTCTCGATGCTGAGCATCAAGCTAAGTGATTGAGTTAAATTAAGTTTATGAATTGAATGAATCAATCTAAACTTATTTAGCCGCCATCATAGCGAGCGCAGTATCAATCATTCGACAGCTAAAACCCCACTCATTGTCGTACCAAGTTAAAACTTTCACTAAGTTTTTATTAACTCTAGTTTGAGTTGCATCGAAAGTCGAAGATGCTGGCATATGATTAAAGTCAACTGAGACTAAAGGCTCCACATTGTAGTCAAGCACAACACCATCAGCCGCTTTTTTCATAATTTCATTGATTTCTTCAACGCTCGTTTCACGCTCTGCTTCAAAGGTTAAATCAACCACAGAAACATTTAGAGTTGGAACACGAAGAGCGAATCCATCTAACTTGCCTTGTAATTCTGGAAGAACTAAACCAACCGCTTTAGCCGCACCGGTTTTTGTTGGAATAATTGAAGTCGCTGCCGCTCTCGCGCGATGTAAATCTTTGTGCTGGTTGTCGATGATATTTTGATCATTAGTATAAGCATGAATGGTGTTAACCAAACCTCTCTTAATACCAACACTTTCATGTAGCGCTTTAGCAACTGGCGCTAAACAGTTAGTCGTACAAGAAGCATTTGAAACAATAGTATGCTCCGCTTTTAGTACATCTTCATTCACACCAAATACAACAGTCGCATCAATGTCATTTCCGCCTGGTGCAGAAATCAATACCTTTTTCGCTCCGCCAACAAAATGCTTTGAAGCGCCTTCGCGATCTTTAAAATGACCGGTACATTCTAGAACGATATCAACATCATAATCGCTCCATTTCAGATTCTCAGGATTACGATCGGCTAACATCGCAATCTTGTCATCATTAACATACATGTTTTCATCATCACCAGTCACGTTTGCTTCAAAACGTCCGTGAGTTGAATCGTACTTTGTTAGGTGTACGTTAGTTGGAATAGGGTGAGAAGAGTTAATCGCGACAACTTTGATTTCGTCTTCACGATTATATTCATAGATTGCTCTAAGAACCATACGGCCAATGCGTCCATAACCGTTGATTGCTACTTTTACTGTCATTACATTTTCCTGCTAATAAATAGTCTAACTTTAAAAACGATAGTCAATTCTTTTGGTTAAAAATCGACTATCTTCAAATTGCTTGGGTTCACTTTACTGAGGTGAGACTTATCCCAATAATTCTTTTGCTTGGTTTACAACATTTTCAACGGTAAACCCAAATTCTTTAAATAGTTGGTCGGCCGGAGCAGACTCACCGAACTGATCCATCGAAATAACTTTGCCCTCTAGGCCAACGTATTTGTACCAAAGGTCGCCAGTAGCAGCTTCAACCGCCATACGCTTACCAGAACTAGACAAAACTTTTGCTTTGTAGTCTGCGTCTTGCTGGTCAAACACTTCACAACTTGGCATAGAAACCACATTCACTTTTTTGTCGCTTAATTCAGCAGCGGCTTTGACCGCAAGATCGACTTCTGAACCCGTAGCGATGATGGTGAGGTCAGGATTTTCACCGGCATCCACCAGTAAATAACCGCCTTTTTCAATCATTGCTATCTGTGCATCATTTCTAGCCTGAGTTGGTAAACCTTGGCGAGTTAATATCATTGCCGTTGGACCACTCTTGTGCTCTATCCCCATTTTCCATGCAACCGCTGTTTCGGTCGCATCACAAGGACGCCAGTTAATTAGATTAGGGGTGCTACGCATCGAAGCAATTTGTTCTACTGGTTGGTGAGTCGGTCCATCTTCACCAAGACCAATTGAGTCATGAGTGAATACATAAATAACCTGCTGTTTCATTAACGCCGCCATGCGAATAGCATTACGCGCATATTCCATAAACATTAAGAAAGTACCGCCGAAAGGTACGAATCCGCCATGCAATTTAATACCATTCATAATGGCGCACATACCAAACTCTCGCACACCATAATTAATGTAGTTACCGCTAGAATCACTCGCATCTATGACTCTGGTTTCATTCCAACGAGTTAAATTTGAACCGGCAAGGTCAGCTGAACCACCTAAAAATTCAGGCATAGCTTCTGAGTAAGCTTGAATGGCATTTTGTGAGGCTTTACGAGTAGCGATTTTGTCAGCAGATTTTTGAGTTTGCTCAATATAGGCTTTAGCAACGCTATTGAAGTTAGCATGTAATCGGCCGTTTAATCGTCGACCAAGTTCCGCTGCTAATTCTGGGTGAGCTTCTGTATATGCGACAAATTTATCATTCCATTCGCTTTCTAGCTTTGAACCTTTTTCTCGAGCATCCCAACCTTGCATGATGTCATCTGGGATTTCAAAAGCAGGGTGAGGCCAATCTAGCTGGTTTCGGACTAAAGCAATTTCGTCTTCGCCTAACGGAGCACCGTGACAATCTTCTTTGCCACCTTTATTTGGAGAACCAAAACCAATCGTGGTTTTACAACAGATTAAACTAGGTCGATTAGTTTCTGCTTTTGCTTGTTGCATGGCTTTTTCAATCGCTTCTGGATCGTGACCATCGACACTTGCGATCACATGCCAGCCGTATGACTGGAAGCGTTTGACTGTATCATCAGTAAACCAACCTTCAACTTCACCATCGATTGAAATGCCATTGTCATCATAAAAAACGTTTAATTTTCCAAGCCCTAGTGTTCCAGCTAAAGAACAGACTTCGTGAGAAATACCTTCCATTAAGCAACCATCACCGACAAATGCGTAGGTATTGTGATCAACGACATCGTATCCAGGACGGTTAAATTGAGCCGCTAAGGTTTTTTCAGCGATTGCCATCCCGACAGCATTTGCAATGCCTTGCCCCAGTGGGCCAGTCGTGGTTTCAACTCCCGGAGCATAACCGTATTCTGGATGGCCTGGAGTTTTAGAGTGAAGCTGACGAAAATCTTTAATATCATCTATAGATAATGCATAACCGGTCAAATGCAATAAAGAGTATATCAACATCGAACCATGCCCATTGGACAGAACAAATCGATCGCGATTTGCCCACTCTGGGTTACTTGGATTATGTTTTAAGTGATCTCCCCAGACTACTTGAGCGATATCAGCCATTCCCATCGGCGCTCCAGGGTGGCCTGAATTGGCCTTTTGAACTGCGTCCATGCTCAACGCACGAATCGCGTTAGCTAGCTGAAAACGAGATGACATAAATACTCCTAAGGGTTAAAACTCTGAATTGTGGGGGGTATTTTGAACGGGCGGTATTTTCTCAAAACACTGGCAATGAAGCAATCACTTTACCCAATTTGGGCAAATTTTAATCAGTCAACGCTGATATAAAGCATTATTGGCGCGAGAATTGTCGAAATAGCCTTTACTATAAGCTACGCCAAATAGTAGTAAGCGCTTACATTAATACGCGATAATTACGCTAAATTTAACTCGAAAATCGCTAGGATTGAACAATTGGTTGGGTAATTGACCACTCAGCCATTCCGCCAATAAGGCTATGTCCTTCAAATCCTTGCTCATTAAACACTTGAGTTGCCGGTTGGCTAGAGTTTCCATGATAGCAAACTACAATTAATGGCTTACTTTTGTCTGCTTCTTCAACAAATGATCCAATATTGCCATTATCAATCCTTACAGCACCTTCAATATGGCCATTGGCAAAGCTTGCAGGGTCTCTAATATCAACTATGAGAGCTTGTTGTTGTTCAATCATTTGTTGCGCTTGACCAACACTAATTTGCTTAATCATTAATAACTCTCCGTTCGCTATGATATTAGTTAGCTCATGATAAGGCACTGAGCCGATATAAAAGTTAGACTTTCTCGAACATTAAGTCCCACACGCCATGGCCTAAACCTTCTCCACGCCGTTGAAATTTAGTGACCGGTCTGTCTTCCGGTTTAGGGATAAAATCGTTGTTAGCTGAGCAGTTTTTCCAACCTGAGGCTTGCACCATTACTTCCAACATATGCTCAGCGTAATTTTGCCAATCAGTGGCCATATGAAAATGGCCGCTAGTGACTAGCTTTTGTCTAACTAAATCGGCGAAAGCTTGATTGACTATTCGGCGCTTGTGGTGGCGTTTCTTGTGCCATGGGTCGGGAAAGAATAATTGCAAAAGTTGTAGCGAATGATCAGGGATCATATCGGCTAGCACTTCGACTGCATCATGAGAAATCACTCTAATATTAGCGACTTGCAACTCTTTCATTCGCACCAGCAACGAACCTACTCCAGGTCTGTGCACTTCAATACCGATGTAATTTCTATTCGGATAGAGTTTTGCTTGCTCAACCAGCGACGCCCCCATGCCAAATCCGATTTCTAAAGCAACCGGGTTGTTATTTCCAAAAAGCGTCTGCATATCGAGCATTTCTTTCTGGTATTCAAACCCATAGATTGGCATCATTGACTCATAAGCATGAGCTTGACCGGGAGTCATTCGACCTTCTCGGCGCACAAAACTTCGAATTTTTCGTTTAATATCCTGCACAGAACCGCTTCAGTTTGATTGTTTTCTAAAGGCCGCGGATTATAACAACTTCGCCCCTGATTCCCAACAACTTCGCGTGTTTTAGCGAGCTATTTGCATAATATCTCGACCATTTCGGCCAATTTCTTGACCAGAGTAAAATCGAAATAATCTATTGACCATTTGTCAAAAAGTGTTAGCTTTAGATCTTATAAACTCTTATAAGTCACGGAATACTCCGATTTAATGTTTCCCTCAATCCCCAATTATCACGCGCTAGCGGTTTTATTACTGACTGTAGTGGCGTTATATTTATTCAGGCGAGAAGATATTCGGCTGGAATCAAGTTGCTTGGGTGTTCTGATCTTGCTTGCAGTTGGTTTTGAAGTGGTGCCATTTGTTGATGGTTCCGGTAAGCACCTTGAAGCTATTGAGTTCTTTTTTGGGTTTGGTCATGAAGCATTAATCGCCGTTTGCGCTTTGATGATTGCGGGACAAGGCTTAGTGAGAACCGGAGCACTCGAACCAGTAGGCCGAATGCTAGGTAAATTATGGCGAATTAGCCCAACGTTTTCGTTGCTGATTACTCTGGTGGTTTCGGGCATCTTGTCGGCTTTTATGAACAACACACCGATCGTCGTTCTAATGTTACCCATTCTTATCAGTGTTGCTGTCAGAACCAACACCTCCGCATCTGGCCTATTAATGCCGATGGGATTTGCGACTCTGGTTGGCGGTATGTCGACCACCGTAGGTACATCGACCAATCTATTGGTAGTTGCAGTCGCCGCGGAACAGGGCATGCAACGAATGGGCTTGTTCGATTTTCTTGTCCCTGCGCTAGTGGCGGGGAGTGTAGCAATTGTTTATTTGTGGTTAGTTGCACCAAGAATGCTGCCCGAGAGACAATCAGCGCTTGATAACGAAGCACCACGGATTTTCACTGCGCACTTAACAATTGATAAAGGTGGTATATCGGTAGGCAAAACACTCGCGGATGTTATTGAAATGACTGATGGCTTGCTAAAAGTTGACAGAATTCAACGATCTGGTAACAGTTCCGATGTGAGAATTATGCCAATGCCAGATGTGATTCTGCAAGCTGGCGATAAGGTAAGAGTTTCCGATACCGCTGAAAATCTCAAAGATTATGAAAAGGTTCTCGGCGCTAAGCTATTTGTAGGAAAACAACAAATCGATGAAGAGCACCCCTTAACAGCTGAAGATCAGCAGTTGGTCGAAGTCATTGTCGCACCCGGTTCACCTTTAGCTGGCTCAACGCTTAAGAATATTCGGTTCGTAGACCAGTACTCGCTGGTCGCCGTCGCGCTGCATCGTGAAGGCAAAGAAGTCGACTTATTTAAGAAGCTAGGAAATGTTTCGTTGCATGTCGGTGACATCTTATTGGTACAAGGATCACGAGAAAAAATCGCTGAAATGAAAAAGAAAGGCGATTTCTTGATTCTCGACGCCACCACCGATTTACCGCATACCTCTAAAGCACCAATGGCTTTAGCAATAATGCTCGGGATTGTTGGAGTCGCGGCGTTTGGGATTCTACCGATTGCCATTAGCGCATTAGTTGGCGTTCTCGCACTGCTTATGACCAAATGTTTAAATTGGAGCGATGCTGGTCGATCATTAAGTACTCAAGTCATTCTAATTGTTGTGGCGAGTTTGGCACTTGGTGAAGCCCTACTTAAAACCGGTGGTGCAAACTATTTGGCCGAAGTGTTTTTATTCTCGACCTCTGGTTTACATCCAGCGCTAATTATCAGTGCGCTGATGTTATTGTTAGCAATCCTCACCAATATTGTTTCGAATAACGCCGCCGCGGTTATCGGCACGCCGATAGCAATTAGCGTTGCCGCCCAACTGGGGCTTCCTCCAGAGCCTTTTGTTATCGCTGTGTTGTTTGGCGCTAACTTTAGTTATGCCACCCCTATGGCCTACAAAACCAATTTGCTCGTTATGAACGCCGGTGGCTACCATTTCTCAGACTTTATGCGAATTGGTATTCCATTAGTGTTAATCATGTGGATAACCCTTTCTATCTTTATCCCTTATTATTACGATTTGATTTAATCAGCCATAATCCAGTGATTACTCCTCGCTCATTTGCCAGAAAAATGCTGAAGTTTTACGACCAAATGGGTCGTAAGGATCTACCTTGGCAACAAAACAAAACCGCCTACAGCGTTTGGGTTTCTGAAATCATGTTACAGCAAACTCAGGTCAAAACGGTGATCCCGTATTATCAGAAATTTCTCAAGAGCTTCCCCAATGTGCAAGCTTTAGCCCAGGCCGATGTCGATCAAGTATTACAACATTGGGCCGGTCTAGGTTACTACTCTCGCGCAAGAAATCTTCACCAATGCGCAAAAATGGTTGTCAGTGAGTACCAAGGTGATTTTCCCAGAACTCTTGAAGAAATCATTGAACTTCCTGGTATTGGAGAATCCACCGGTGGAGCGATCCTGTCACTAGCCTATGGACTTCCCGAGGCCATCTTAGATGGCAATGTCAAACGGGTGTTGGCTCGTGTTTTCTTGGTAGAGGGTTGGTATGGCGTGAGTAGCGTCAGCAAAGCACTTTGGCAGTTGTCGCGGCAATATACGCCAAAATCTAGAACCGGTGACTTTAACCAAGCCATGATGGATTTAGGAGCGAGTCTCTGTAGTCGAAGTCAGCCATTATGCTCTGAATGTCCGCTTAAAAGCGATTGCGCAGCACACCTACAAGATAAAACCGTCGAGTTCCCTCATCGCAAACCAAAGAAAAAGATCCCAACCAAGCAAGCCACCATGCTGTTAACGCTAAACGATCATGATCAGATTCAGCTGATTAAACGACCACCAAGCGGGATTTGGGGGGGGTTATGGAGCTTACCCGAAATACAAGCCAATTCGGACCAACTTGAACGTTTTGACAGTTTTAAGCACACATTTAGCCATTACCACTTGCAGGTGGAAGTAGTTGCAGCTCAACCGACATCGCAGGGAGTTGAGGAAAACTCAAACGCCGCGTGGCATAATATTGATCAATTATCCAGCTTGGCATTACCAACACCAATTAAGAAGTTTTTATCCAAACATTTTGATTTTGGCTAAGCAATTAGAATTTAAACCCAGTCAAATAACAGTGAGTCTAAAATGGTCTTTTGTCAGAAGTTACAAAAAGAAGCAGCTCCAATGAGTTTTGCTCCAGTGCCCGGCGAATTAGGGCAACGAATTTTAGAAAATATCAGCCAAGAAGCTTGGCAACAATGGATCAAACACCAAACTATGCTGATTAACGAAAAACACCTCAGCTTAGCCGATGCAGAGAGTCGTACTTACCTTAAAGGCGAGATGGAGAAGTTTTTGTTTGGTGGTGACTATGATGAAGTAGAGGGGTATGTTCCGGAGGGGTAGTTTTTTACCTCTTAGATCAATGCTTCGACTCCGCTAAGTAACCTCTTTATTTCGCAGGACTAAAGCATGCTAACTTTATAGTTCGCTTGCGGCTTGCCCCAATGACCGCAACGTTACCATATGAGACATTTTTTAAGTTCAAAGGCGTTTCGCAGCGCTGGCGCTCTGACTGCGACTCACTTTTGTCAGAGAACAAAAGTAAGCAAAAATCTCTTACGTTGGAACGAGCGCCTCCGAATTTTTTGAGAGTTTCGATTTCTTAAATATGCTGCTTATTGGCTTTTAGCGCCCATCGGGTGGAAAAGAACTCGCCTGTGGCTCGAACAGCTTTTCCACTGATCCGATGGGCATGGGGCTATCGGTTTGCTCGTAGCCACTGGGCGAAAAGATAACAACCTTATATCGAAAAGCCAGTCTTTATCTTCCTAGGCTTGGTCACATCTTTGTTAAAGGTTTACCCGCCTAGCGGCCATCTCTTTGGCAATAATATTCACTTCATTGATTACGTGTAAAGAAAGAATGATCGAAGTAAGTAGCATCGGGATGGGCCTCACAGACGAACAGGTGGTGGGCGTCCCACCGAAAATCACGATAAAACATTAAGTCAATCTCGGTAGCCCAGTGCCAACGACCAAGCCTTTTTGCCTTCTTTCGCCTAAAAGCGCCTACTGTTGGTTTGGCTAGAAAAAAGAAGGTCGCAGTCAGAGCGCCAGCGCTGCGAAACGCCTTTGACTTTTGTTTTGGTTCTTAAAAAATGCCCCCTTTAGATAATTAGACAAAATCAAACCAACCCCCTCTTTTTGGATCCATCTAGAGGATGATTTCCACACCATTCCAGCAATTGACCATAAATTCTAATAAATTTACCTGTTGCTGCTTGACATTAAATCCCGATCCTAGTTTAATAGCGCGCTCTTGACGACACAGAGCCTTTTCGGGGCTTGTTATTGAGAGAATTAAGATTTGTGGCCTGGTAGCTCAGTTGGTAGAGCAGAGGACTGAAAATCCTTGTGTCGCCAGTTCAATTCTGGCCCGGGCCACCATTATTCTAAAAGCCTAGCTATATTTAGCTGGGCTTTTTTTTGCGCTCAAAAATGTTTATATCTAATACATCTACTCTAACTATCGCCGACGATACTTGTTCCCAAGCGACCGAAGATCGACCAATTCACTCTAGGTTCCAGCAATTTCCTCAAGCAATTCCCTTGTAACCAATTAATTTTCACTATAGGCTGGATTGACAATTAAACGAGCGAATTAAATTGGAACCACCATAGTGAATTCAAAAAAAACTAGAAATAGCCAGGACAAATTCACCCACGCAACATCGCTTTTTAATATGGGGCTGTTTCGAGAATCTGCGAAGATACTCGAGTCGCTCCAACCTCGCAGCAATCACTCCCATGAAGTTAACAGTTACCTAGCTGATTGCTACCGCAACCTTGGTGAATTTAACCGTGCGGTGCCGGTTTATAATAAGCTGTTAAATCTTAATGTTAATAATCACAAAGCAAAAACTAACTTATTCATATGCCTTAAGAATTCGCTTCCAAATAAATACACCATTGATGCAGAAAATGACGCTTTAACTTACTTATCTTTCGAAGGAGTAAATCACAATGATTTGTCGGCTTATATTTGTGAATTATTAGTTCTTAAATACGATCTTGTGAATGGTAGTAAGCAAATCGAGCTACAAGATGTTGCAAAAGATCACTTACTCAAATTAACCTTACACAAGCTGATCATTGCTAATGAATACTTAGAAATGTTTTTAACGGGAATTCGTTCCACGCTATTACATACTATGATGGAAAGCACACAAGTGAGTATTCAAGATGTCGACCTAGCAATTGCAATTTCGATGCAACAATTCCTAAGTGAATATACATTTATTGATACTGAAGTAGAACAACAAAGCGTCAGCCATCTCATTATCTTCCTCGAGAAAATTACCACCGATTCATCAACACCAATTGACTCTTTGCTCGCGCCTTTAATTTTGATTTCAATGTATTGCCCACTCAACAATTTGGGTGCGAGCGAAACCCTTTCGAACGTCCCGCTCGAACACTGGCCAGAGATTGTAAGAGGGTTAGTGAGTCAACAGATTCTTTTTCCTCGCAAAGAGATGCAATACTTGCCGCAAATTTCTCAACTAAAAACAATTGAGAATTCAGTTTCTACTAGAGTTCAAGAACAATATGAACAAAACCCTTATCCTCGATGGCTTTCCGCAAACTTTAATTTGTCGGATAATTATGCAAAAGATGTTTCAAATATATTGGGTGATTACACTCCCGCTAAACCTTTAAAAACCAACCGCTTAGAGATATTGGTAGCTGGGTGTGGGACCGGAAAACAAGTTGTAGAGCTGGCACGAAGCTATCCTTCTGCTTCAATATTAGCAGTGGATCTCAGCAAGAGAAGTATCGCTTATGCGATGCTCAAAACCGAAGAGTATAGCCTTACCAATGTTGACTTTTTGCAAGCCGATATTCTCGATCTTGCCAGCCTTAATAAAACCTTTGACGTTATCGAATCTATCGGGGTTTTGCACCACATGGAAGATCCGAAACAAGGCTGGAATGTATTGTCTCAGTTATTAGCACCGCACGGGATCATGAAGATTGGGCTGTACAGTAAACTAGCCAGAGCGCCAATCACACAAGCTCGTAAAATGATTGCCGAGAACAACATTGAAACCAGCAATCAAGCGATTCGATTATTTCGAAAAGAGGCAATGATGGGATCTTACGGTGAGGCTATTAGAGAACTCGCTTGTCATTCAATCGATTTTTACAGCATGAGCGCATGCCGAGACCTTTTTTTTCACGTTCAAGAACATCAATTTGACTGTTTGGAAATCGATCAGATACTTAAAGAACTCAACATGGAATTCTTGGGTTTTTGTCAAACTAACACTGATATCGCGCGCGAATATCAACACCTTAGTCCTCAATGTAAATCGATGAAATCACTCAATATTTGGGCCGATGCTGAAAAGAAATATCCTAAAGCATTCGGCCAAATGTATCAGTTTTGGTGTCAAAAGGCTTCGACTTAGCTGAATCCAAGAACGTTTTGAGTAGATTGTTTTTTACTCCCACTTAGCCTGTTTGTGAAAACCCAGTCGGCAGGCGATGTTATAAACAGAATATTCTATCCACAGCACTTCTTAAACTTTTTACCACTGCCGCAAGGGCACGGATCATTTCTTCCAGCTTTAGGTGCAGTAACCGAGATGACTTGATTATCTTTTAAGAAATTTAAATCATTAACATTTTCGTTGGCATCAGAATCGACAGTGATTTCAGCAAACCAATTGTTTTCTTTTAAAATCGACTCAATTTCACTTTTTCGTTCATCGGATTGAACAGTAAGCTGGGCAGGCCTTTTTTTGGTGCCTAATTTTAGGGTTTTATCACCACCGCCAACAATCCGTCTGCCACGTTCGTTGTTGTTATTCGCTTTTCCATCGAAGAAAAATCTAGACATATTAGTTACATTCTTTTGAAGTTGACGCCCAATGGCAATAATGAGCTGGTTGAAGTGTTTAAGTATTCGGCCGTCAAAATGAGTTTTTGTACGCCCGCTAGGTTTGCTAGTCTGGCTATTAAGCTCACTTCGACAAATACTTATCTATGCGCCATTCTAACAGAATATGCATAACCACTGGTTAATCTTTTTGAATATGAAAGCACAAAGATCCCATATATGGACTGGCGCAACTACCGAATCTGCTAGGCCCATCGATGACTCAATGGGCCCATGAACCTAGTCTTTTTCTTTTGCTGGTGGACTTATTATTCGCTTTTTACGAAATGGTGCATCGGCCAAATCATTCCAGATCCATCCCAACCATTTAATCAGAGTGACACTTAACCAGGTTGACCATAACAGCATCATACCTTTATAAGCCCAAAGCGGTAAGGTATAAACTGTGAAGCTTCCTAAAGACTGATTTCCCTGATCAAGGAACCACACCAAATGATTGGCATAGGAACTATTGCCTCTCACCCCCATATCAGGTGACTGTAGTAATCCGTAGGGTACCGCAAGCACTAAAGCGATCACCGCAGCAAAGGTCGAGAAAAGGGTCAACCAGCTCAAGATGATTTGACGGTCTTTAAAGACCGATTTATTTTGTCTTCGCCATTCGCTCGCCAATAACCAAACAGCGACGAGGGCAAGAGCAGGCCAAGAAAAGGTACTCATGCCCATACCTAAAATTAACCATTGCAGGTAGTTTAACGGGGAGAAGGGCAACTTGCTTAAACCAAACGCTAGCAATATAAAAAATATTAACTCCCCCCAGTAAACGATGGCGGGTCCATATCCCGGTCCTGACGCGGACAACAACCAACGATTTTGCGGTACCGACACTTGAGTATATAAGTTACTAAAAGGCTGATCGATTTTGATATCATTAATAGCAAACTTAAAACCAATTTCCTTTGCCGTTTCAACTTCAAGTTCTAAGGTGTGCTTTCCAGGCATAAGCGCTAACGAGACGACTTGTTCAACGCTGGCCAAGTTAACCATTCGAGCGTCATGTTTAACACTCTTTAATTGTGCTTCACCAATATTAATATTGATGGTTTCGGCGCGAGTTGCTCGATAGTCCACTTTTAATACGGTTGTGGTTTTTCGCTTACTCATAGTATGAACTTGATGTACTTTGGAAATCGCCACCGAAGCGCCTTCTGCCGCTGGAGGTTTAGTTAACACTAATTGGATTTTCTCGCCTGCACGTGGGAAATATTGATAAACCCAAAAACTAGTTGGATTCAAGTTAGTTGGTGCAACGGCAGGAACGCCTTGAATTGAAATGTTCCAATTAGGATAGACTAAAATTTCCCACGATTCGCTTAAATGATTATCGGCTAAAGCAACCATTTCAAATTGAGTTCGATTCGCTGACTGCTCGCTTGACGATTGAATACTTGAACGCCAATGTACACTTTGCGAATTACTAGGGATCACCACTTTCATGTTGTTATCCTTCACGTAATCCGTCATTTCTAAGGGCTTCTCAAAGTCCAGTAATGGGACATCGGCGGTAATAGTTCCTTGCAACGGAGCCTGTCGAGTCACATAGGTATCCATGGTCCATTGAGTTGCAAAATTCAATCGCCTAGTAACAAATAACAGATCCTCAATAGATTGCTCTTGGGCGCTAATATCAACGGCGACATTTTTATCTCCGCTTATCTGTGAACTCACGGACGCCTGAGCTTCTCGAGTCAACTGAATACTATTACTGACTAACCGATTATCATTAACACCCGATATTTCCCAACCACTTAACTTTGAAACAAACTCCTTGGGTTGCTCACCAAACTGCATGGTAATATTTGACTTGTTTTTCAAAGTGGCTTTAATCACGAGTTTCGAAAGTCCTTGTTGTAAGTTTACCCAAGAGCCAACATTGTTTTTCCAAAGATGATCTAACGGCTTACCATTGATTGTCAGGGAATCTATGCGCCAATCTTCAGAACTTGGGATCATACCCGCTACTTTGGCACCACTATGGATATCTAGAGTGAGTGTGAGTTCTTGTGCGGAAAGGGACAAGTTAGCCTTAGCCACGCTGACACAATCGGGCGCACATTCTGGGATTGGATACAGTCTATTCTGCAACTCTTTGAGTAAGTCTGCATTTGGAATGTCATTAGCCTTCACCTCTGAAGTCAATGGTAACAACAGGCATATCGCAAGTAATGCGGCGGTTGATTTAGTCCCAGCATTCGGTGCAATAACAGCGAGTAGTCTTTTACTGATACCACCATCTTTGTTTAACATTGATAACAGCCACAACACAGAAAATATAATCATCAAGATCCTAAACATTTTTACCGCATATTCAGGTAGCACAACTAAACGCACGATTTCATCTCCTTTGATAGGTCCATTCCAACGATAACTGGCAGATTGCCAGTGCCAATCAGGACGGCCTTTACCCGCTTGAATAATCGCACCTTGCTCATAGTTACTCTGGAGAATTGAGCGCTTCAACCGACTGCCGGTTGCAACGACTTTCGGTTTTTTCTCCGCTACCGACGCAAGGGGGGCAGATAGAGCTTCTGTTACTGGCTCTGTTTCCAGAAAACTATCGCTCATTCGTCCGGAGGATTGTTGGTAGGCAACGGATTGATTAAGTTCCAACTGCGGATAAAGGGTAAAACGTATTTGCTCTGCTAAGAAGGGCAGTAACGCTAGCAGCAGTAGGCCAGTCGAGATCCACTTGTAACTATTTAGAACTTTGTTTAAATTAGGTCGATTAATTGTTTTCGCCAAACTTAAAGCAACGGTAAAATTAAACCAAAGAAACATCGGCATATTAAATTCGTGGTAGCTAAGTAATAAGGTTAGTAACGCAAAAATGCTGGGCACTAGACCAAACAGTTTGAGAACTAATGCAAGAGTGATCAATATAAAAAATAAATCCATTAAGCTCCACTGGCTGACCCAATCACCATAGCTGCTATCAGCGCCTGAAATCGCGATCAATTTTCGACCGGGTGGAATATTAATATTGACATTAGAGCTTGCAAATTCTATATCCCAACCAGAAGCATGTTTCATATTACTAGCAGCAACTTCACCGCTGGCTTCAATGTTAATTTGTGGCGTTCTAATTTCTGCGCCTGTTCGATTACTATCATCATAAGTAATCAATCTTTCTTGCCCATGATTACTTAATTGAGTTAAACGATATTCGGGTAAAGTGTTCACGCGCCAGTCTTTAGATTTTGAACCGCCAATAGAATCAAAGAAATAATAGGTTTGACTATCAAAACTTAGCCACATTTCGCGATTTAAGGAGAGGCTATCGCCGTTGTGAGACAAGCCCCGATTTCTTTGTTTAATATTAAATGATTCACCGCGACTTAACACATAATGAGGGAACTGTGACCAGCCAGAGACAAATCCTTGATTAGCATCGATCGGAGCGACTTGCTCGATTTGAGTTGAGCGTAGTCGTTCATTATTTTTATAAGCCCAAATTTCTTGTTGCGGCCAATGTTCGCCAGATTCGACTAAAGAAATTTCACTTGGAAAATCGTGAATTTTAAAAGCTAAATAGAGTTGATGACTTCCGGGTTTAACTTGGACGGTCAAAGTACCTTGATTATCGATCCGTGCATTGAGATTGGAGTTAATCGACTTTAACTGAATCTTACTTAGGTCAAACTGAGTTAAATCGATTTCTCGAGAGGCACCACCTACATCCAACTTTACCGCTACCGTCATTTCCATAGGATGATCATCTGCAATCAAGCGGTTCACCCAAACTTTAAGAAACTCTTTCTCTTCAACCTGTTGATTCTTTTCCCGGCCTATCCAAATTCTATCTTGACGACGCTCAACATGCGGTTGCTTAGTGCCGTCAATCATTAAATCCACGAGCGCCACTTGAGGAGGAATTAGTAATGAGTCAGGCTGAGTATTCCAATTTATTCTGCCCGTAATATTATGCTGCCCCTTGGATAATAAAACATAGGGGCGATTAGTTTGCTCTAAAACCGGCACAGCGGCTTGGTTAATGGTGACGGATTGTGGCCAATAGTTTTGCTCGCCAGGCAATGGAATTTTGCTTTCTGCTATCACCAACCACTGCTGGCTAAATTTAATTCCGGCAGAGTCTATCTCTAGTTTCAGTTGAGATGGCCAAGCGCAAAGATAGTTATTTTTTGAATTACCAGCTTGACCATTAATTAATGGGCAATTTTTGTGCTCCTGCTGATAAGCCACCCAATCTTGCCATTGTTTAAGGTCGTCCGGTATTTGTTCAGCACTTGTTGTAAATGAGAAAAATACGATAAATATCAATAGCAATCGATTAAACATATCCAGATCCTTTGCGCTTATTTATTAAACAAGACTATCAAAAACAGCCAAGAGTTCAAATTAAACCAATTAGACACCCATGTCTGATACTACTTCAAGTAAAGAATATGTAAACACCAAAGCAAAACAGAGGTAGCTATCATCTGGTAATAAAACTTAAATATAACTGCAATATCTTTGAAACATGTTCCTCTTAGACTTTAAACGAAAACAAATTTTGACTTGATAGAAATTTTTCTTTTCAAACGTAAAACCTACACTTAAGAGGAACAGTACTCATGAAAAAATCAGCTATATTGGTTGCTAGTATTCTTGCAACTTCTAGTATCGCCTTTTCTGCGACAGCGGAATCAAATAGAAGTAAATCGGTACTACCCGATTATCAAAAAACAAATCCGTGGTTTATGGACGCTAAACGCGTGATTAAACGAAAAGGGGCTAATGGCGCTAAGGCTAAAAACGTCATTCTATTTGTTGGCGATGGAATGGGGGTATCTACAGTAACCGCTGCGCGTATCCTTGAAGGCCAATTGAAAGGTCTACAAGGCGAAGAAAATAATTTGGCTATGGACGTGTTCCCATACACCGGTTTAGCCAAGACTTATAATGTCGATGCACAAACACCTGATTCTGCAGGAACCATGACTGCTATGATGTCTGGCGTTAAAACCGATGTTGGAGTGATTGGCGTTGACGAAGACATAGAACGTGGCGATTGTGCAACTGTCGCTGGGAATGAGTTGGTAACGGCTCTCGAACTAGCGGAGATAGCAGGTAAATCAACAGGTGTATTGTCTACCGCTCGAATCACTCATGCGACTCCCGCGGCGACTTACGCTAAATCAGCTGACAGAAATTGGGAAGACGTTTCTGACATGCCCAGTGAGGCTGTTGACGGCGGTTGTGAAGATATTGCATCCCAATTGGTCAATTTTGAAACTAATCTTAAACAACGATTCCCCTTTGCCAGCAACATCGATGGCATTGAAGTGGTTATGGGAGGCGGACGTCGCCACTTTTTGCCCAAAGATGCCAGCTACAACAGCCCAGACGCTTCTAGCTCAGTAGAAGGTGATCGCACTGATGGCCGTGACTTAGTCAGCGAATGGCAACAAAACTATCCAGCCGGAACTTACGTTTATGACCAAGTTGGCTTTGACTCGATAGATACTGAATCGACCGAAAAGGTGTTTGGTTTGTTTAATGAATCTCATATGCAATATGAAGCCGATCGCGGAAATGACATTGCCGGTGAGCCTTCAATCGCTGACATGACTCGCAAAGCTATCGGCGTGCTAGATAATAATCCTGACGGTTACTTCTTAATGGTTGAGTCAGGAAGAATCGATCATGGTCACCATGCCGGTAGTGCATATAACGCTCTAACTGACACCATTGCTTTTTCGGATGCTATCAAGGCCGCAGTAGACTCTTCAGACATGAGTGAAACGCTGATAATTGTTACAGCTGACCATGGACATGTATTTACTATCGCAGGGTATCCTAAACGAGGTAATCCAATTTTAGGTCAAGTGGTAGCCGTTGGAAATGAGGAACCATCACTTGCTTCTGATGGCATGCCTTACACGACTTTGGGCTATACCAATGGACGCGGCTTTAGAGATTTAGGTGCAGAAACCAATGCTGATGCTACTTATGGTTATTCTGCTGATGCCGGTCGTAAAGATTTAAACGGTGTTGATACTGAGTCTTCAGGATATCACCAAGAAGTATTGGTCCCACTGTCTTCGGAAACTCATTCAGGTGAAGATGTCGCTATTTACGGACAAGGTCCTGGGGCTCATATGGTTAGCGGAACTAATGAACAGAGTATCATTTTTCATGCAATGAACGAAGCTGCTAAGCTTGAATACAAAGCTACTCGTTCGATGAAGAAAAATCGCTAATCTGTATCTTATTGTTTGCCGATACTTGTTAAGTTCTTTACCAGAACTATTTGCAAGTAATAAAAAAGGAGCCTGACGGCTCCTTTTTTTCAATTAGCGTATTTATTAGGATGCATCTATTTTAGTTAAATTTTGATAGAGCTCCAACAAACGCTCGGAATGAAGTGGATAATGAAATAAATATCCCTGAAAATAATCACAGCCCAAATCTTTCAAATATTGAAGTTGCTGTTCATTCTCAACACCTTCAGCTATCACTTCTATTGACAACTCATGGGCTAAATTGATTAGTGAGTCCACAATTGTCTTACTTTGTTTATTATCCGGTAACTCACTAATAAAGCTTCTATCAATTTTTAACAGATCGGCTGGAAGATTCTTCAAGTAGCTTAACGAAGAATAGCCAGTACCAAAATCGTCAAGGGAGATCGAAACGCCTAATTTCCTGACATCTTGCAATTGTTTTATAACATCATCCATATCTTCCATAAAAGCACTCTCAGTCACTTCAAGTTCTAATTGACTTGGATTAACAGAGTACTTTGACAAGGCTTCTACGATATCATTGGCAATATTGGAAAACTTAAATTGCTTGGGAGAAACATTAATCCCAATTTTAACTTTAAGGTTATTGTTAGAAAATAGCATTAATGCACTGCAAGCTTCATCTATAACCCAACGACCGATCTCGATAATCAGTCCAGATTCCTCAGCGACTGGAATGAAATTATTCGGTTTAAGCGTACCGAGCGTGGGGTGGTTCCATCGGATTAAAGCCTCGGCACGATAGATATCTTTTTCACCGATACATATTTGAGGTTGAAAGACCAGTTCGAATTCTTGGTTCTTGATAGCTTTTCGAATGCCTTGTTCAATATGTAGTTTAGGGATACTTTCGGTAATATTATTTGGACCAAATAGCTGATATTGGTTTCGTCCCATCTCCTTGGCATGATACATCGCGAAGTCAGCACTTTTAACCACTTGTCGGGCGCTGTTTCCATGTTGAGGATAAATAGCAATGCCGACACTTGCAGAAACATTGAGTGTCATCTCATTAAATGAAACTTCACGATAAATTCCGGAGACGATACGCTCTGCAATCTTCTTTAGACAATCATTGTCTCTGTAATCAGTAGTAATTACCGCAAACTCATCGGCCCCTAAATGAGCGACGAAATCCTTTTTCTTTAAATTTCGCTTGAGTCGAGTAGCGACTGTATTAAGTAAAAAATCGGCTTGCTCTGGTCCTAGGTTATCGTTAATTTGTTTAAAGTGATCGAGATCGACATAAAATAATCCTAGCTGCCCACCAACAAGTCTTTTTTGTTCTATTTGGTCACTCAGGAAGGTCCAAAAACTTCTTCTATTAGGTAGCTTAGTATTAGCGTCTACTTGTGTAATACGTTCTAATTCGCTTAAGGAAATTCGGCTTTCACTGATATCATTAGCGATACAAATATAATGCACAACATTTCGCTGGTCGTCGACAATAGGCGCTATCATCAATCTAATCCATTTTTTATTATTGAGATTGTCAGTACTCTCAAATTCTCCTTCCCAATGCTCTCCAACTTCCAATACTCGATGGATCTCTGGATAGATTCGTTCTGCCTCTTTAACCCATTTTTCGAGAAGCGACTCCTTTTGCATTTCAAATTTATTGGTTAGTGAGTAGATATCAATTAGCGCTTTATTGTATACCTCAACGCCGCCATCTTGCCGACAAATTAATACTGCGGATGATTCTTTCTCGATGTCTTTGGTAAGCTCGCCAAATGATGTACTTTGAGTACAATAACCTTCGAGTTGCTGCTGCAATTGTCTTTGATGCTTTTGAACGGTGTTTTCCAACTGCTCGTTTTTAAGTGCTAAATCTCTCGCAGCTTGAAAGACTTTGTGCCTTACATCAAAATGTGTGGTTTCGTTGGTGAATAATAAAACAGCTTGCCCATTAGCATTAATCGCTTCGGCTTCTAAATAAAGCTCTGTACCATCTTGAAGTTCCTCGGTCCATAGACCAGAGTAAAGACTATCGGATTCGACCTTGGACCAAACTTGTTCAGCATCGAAGAGAAAATTCTCGATAAATGGAAATGCCACCCCTAAGAAGTAGTGATCGTTTTCAGGATAAACAGTAAATTTATTTTTATAGAGCTGAGAGAACCATTCTGGCAAGTCAAATAGAGGCACAAAAAAACCATCGTCTTTAAGACGAAATCCGGCCACACCCATTTGTTGTAGAATAGTTTTTAGTACGACAATTTCATTATTCAATTAACTGTCCTCTTACTTGCCTATTTGCTTATTTTGAAATCAATTCTACGAGCCTTTCAAAAGCCGATTCGACGTTATTGTCATTTTTTGCGCTTGTTTTAAAGATGTTAGAATCTGCAATTCCTAAGGTTAGAGTATCTTCAATTTGAAATTGCCAACTAGTTTCCAAATCAGACTTATTGATTAAGAGTACGATTGGGATGTTGCCTAAGTGCTCTTTGATAATACTGATAATTTCTTCAGTTGGTTCCAGAGTTTTACGACGAGTTCCATCTACAACTAGAATAATACCGCTTGAACCTCTTAAATAAGTTGGCTTTAAATTAGTAAAAACGTCAACTCCCTCAATATCCCAAATCATTAGTTGAACCGTGTCGCTTTTACTATCTTTTTCTATGACTTTCTTATCTATCTTTACTCCAATAGTCGTATGATATTTTTCATCAAAAATTCCTTCGACAAACTGTTTGACCAAACTTGTTTTGCCAACCGCAAAAGCACCTACCATACATATCTTTTTATTGAGCATGGCTAGTTGCTCCCTTAAGCTCATACAAAATTTCTATCCTTGCACGACGTTGATATTGACTTGGGACGCTACTCATATCAATCGCTCCGCCCCCCCAACTAATAACCAAACTATCGGAGATATCATTTTCTAACAAAATTGATTTAATTAATTTCGCTCTTTGTTGACTCAAGTCGATATTGGTCGTTCGCGAACCTTGCGGATCAGCAAATCCGAATATGCCAATTTGAATTATTGTCGTTTCCGCTAGAGTTTGTAGATCCAATATCCGTCTAATTTTTGTTATATTTTGGTTTAGTAAATTTTGGCTTTCTTCAGTTAATTCCGCCGAAGCCACTTGAAAGTAATATAATTGACTATTAATAGATTGAACTAGGTCAACAAACTCGCTTCTGCTTTTTTGTTGTACAGATAGACTAGGTTTAATAATCAACTTCGGAGATTTTTCTACCGAAAACACTGAATTGGCTAAAGAATCTTGCATTAGTCTTGCTAAATTATTTTCAGTGATTTCGCCGAGGATGATTAATTTATTTTGTTCTCCTCTTTCGACTGAAAGATTAGCTTGATATTTAGATGATAGGTAAGGCAAATAAATTTCAGGGTCGTCTATACTCGCGATCTTTTCATTAAAGACTATTTCATACTTACTAGGTTTCAGTGTATCGATTAGTTCGTTTTGCGGGACTGACATTGCTGATCTTAAGACTTCTAACGTTAGTAAATCATCCTCATACTTTCTTGATAAAACCTGGTAACCAGGCTCTTGATTCACTCGAACAACCGCTTGCTCTATTGAGCGCTGCAAAAGGTAATTTTGATAACTGTAATAACCCAGAACCAACAGTAATAAAGTTACAGCAATTATCGCGAACCAAGGTTTGCTTTCCTTTTTAGCCTTTTCCCTAGTTATTAGAGCTTCTTGCAGCATTGGGATGGCAGGCTCAAGAGGTTCAGTTGCACCATCAAAGTAGCGAAGCTCTTTGGCAAAATTGGAGTGCAGAGCTTCTATTAACTCGGTACTCACTTGCTGAACATCAGCATGCAATGTTCCTCTAATGGCCAACGCTAAAACAGCATGAGGTCCGGCTTCAATTAGGATGGTCAGGTCACCCATCTGGAGAGTCTCTAAACGAGCCTCTTCTTGTTCGAATGAATCCTTGGCGAAATCGGATATGGCAGACAGCATTGAAGAAACCAAATCAGGATCTTGATAGCTAACGCCTTCGGCTTGTACCGACTGAATGAGTAGACCTGATTCTCTATGTATTAAAAAGACTTGCTCAACTTGATAATGAATCGATTGAGTCAGTAAGTACTTTGCATAGGAAACTCCCAAGCGCCAAGCCTTAATCCTCCAGACTAACGATTTTAGCGATAAGCTATTTTGTAAAACGTAATTCAAAGACTGCATTAAATCGGCAAGCGCTCTAGTTACTGCCTTTCTGACTGCAGGCCCTATAATTGGAAAAATGACATTGGTAATTCTTTCTGGATGGTTTTTGATTGACTCGTCAATCGCTGATTCAATAACTGGGGACATTTCAAGCGCTAGTGAATCATCTTCCGAATTTCTTTTTTTGAAAGCTTCCGTTAAAACGCTAGAAACCCGATACACGTTATCGTTTTCTAATCGGCTGGTGAGAATTGCTTCATAATCTTGCCCAAGCATCAAAGAACGAAGTCGTCGATACTCCTTGTCTGGTATTTCGACTTCCCCGCCAGAATCATTTTGTTCTTTAAGGTCGGGCTTGCTCTCCAGCATAGCTTATGCCTGAGACTCTGTTAAATTAGTAGCCATACTTTCTAGTAAAGTAGCTAAGGTTTTTCTATCTGCCTTGTTGGTTCCAAGTTCGCTTGAGACTTTTTCGATTTGCTTAGATAGTTTGTCAACTTCAGCCTTGAGTGATTTGTTCATATCTGAGGTGTTTTTGGCAATCAAGTCATGTGTTTGCTTAAACTCTTTTTCAGCCTCTTGCTGATAGCTGTCTAACTGCACACTTAGGCCTTCCAGTTTTTCTTCTAGGATACCTTCTTGACTAACATGTTCTAGTCGATTGGTTTCTAAGTCTTCGGCAATTTGCTGACTCAGTTTTTCCAGCTGCTTATTACTTTCGGTGTTGTTCTTATTAATTAGCTTCTCTAAATCATTAAGACGAGCATTAGTGTCGTCGTTAAGTTTTTTGATAGTTGCTTGCAAAGAAGAGACTTGTTCGCCGAATAATAAATTGCGAATTTGTGAGAGTTGTTGTTTAGGATTAAGGGTTTCGGCTTTAGTCTCACTCGACGCTGCCTCTTTTGAAGATTTTGTTGCCTGCGAAGTCTTTGCCTTGCTCATTCCTCACTCCTTTTTATAGGTATTTGGCCTTAAGTTTTATACCAACCAACCTTATCCTTAATGACTAATACAAGCATTCGCTCAAACCGAATATAACCTATTGCAAGTAATCAGTATAAATTCAGGCCTTCTTTTACTTAGTAAATGTAGCTCAATAAGTAGAATAATACCAGTAAACTCAAGAGTTTATTGTTATATCGTAGCAATGACTAATAGCTCAAAAAAGCCCTTTATAAGACACCATTGACGGACATAAATATGTCTCGATTTACGCTTTCGACCTGATGGTAAAGTATTCCTTGATTAGAAAGATCAAAAGAATGACTGTGATTGTGCAATATTAGCTGATTGGGGGTTTCAGCAGAGCTTTGTAAGGTTCGCCTCAGCAGTTGATACCCGGCGCTGTCAGAGATTTGCCAATACCAGTGATTTCCCAGCTTGGTAAGGTTAAATACCCGTCCAACGAGTGCATCAACCTGTCCCATGGCCTCTGAATTGACTGGTGTCTTTGATTCACCATAATAAAGACTTCCTTGTTGATCCATCCACCAACTATCCTCTGGATTTTTAGCATAACGCACATATCGCCATCGAGGATCTTGGAAGGTTAGTTGATGATTGCTGAGATCATAGTGAGTTACTCGCCATTGATTATTGACTTTGCTGCTAAACGAGATGGTTTGATCGTCTTTCAAAGAAACGCCCCTTATCTCGTATTGAGGTAAATCGAGCTTATAGGTTGATCCCGTATGACTGTCGATAATATGGATTTCATTCAGCGCCAATGCCACTAGAAACTTTCCATCATACGACCAAAGTAAGTCGATATAGTGGCGATGATCGCCGAAATGAGTCAATTTTCGAGGTTGAGCACCTTGAACATCCGTCAACCATATCTCTTCATGTCCGGATGCCACGCTAATATAAGCGATGTTTTTAGATTGGTAATCAAACCTCGCAAGCCGGTCATCAACCGAGGAATCAGCAATTAGGGTAGCGACTTGTTGATCCTCTTGAAAATAGAGAATGTTCATATTGGTGCCACCAGCAGTCAATAAGTAGTCCTTGCCATTAGTATGCCGCTGAGGCGGACCTATTTGTTGTCCTCCCGAGTAGATCAGCTGGCGATCGCCACCCGTTAAATCATAACTAACCAATTGATAAGCTGGATGCTCCCCCATTAATACGACCCGTTCTCCCGAGTGATCCCAGATCCCGCAACAAATATAGGCGTCTTGTTTAAACAGTAACTTTAATTCATCAGTATCTAAGTCTAACGAATAAAAACCTTCCCACTGCTGCTTATCCGGTGAAGATATCAGCAATTTATTTTCTGTGGGATGGACGTCAAATTGACTGTTACCTCCAATATAAATCTCGGGCTGATTTAGCCGTCGCTTATTACCAGTGTCTAAGCTCAATTCATATAATGAAAAGGGCTTGTCGCGGCCTTCGGACTCAGAAAATACTAATCGATTATTATCGTGAACATAGGCGATCTTGCCGTAGCTACCCTCGGGACAGTTATAAATTAATCGAGGTTCAGATAACACTAACTCTTGAAATTGACGAATATAGTATTGGCAAGTAGTAGGAGTCGTCACCAAGTAAACAATCTGTTTACCGTCATCGCTCCAAGATATAGAGCCGATCCAAGTACTCGTTTGTTCGCCATGACTAATCTCTATTTCTTTTGAGTCTGCCAAGGCTTTGATTTTGGCGCGCATCTTTTTACCGTTAAATTCGACATAGCTTAAGAATTTTCCATTCGGCGAAATACGAGGTTGAATTTCACTATCAGCGCCGCGAGTCAGCGCTTTAATATGAGTAATTGGAGATTGAGCCTGAGACTTATTTTGCTGAGCATTAAAAGTCCACAGAACGACCATGCTTAAGGCCAATAGCAGACCAAACCATACTAGATTTTTGGGTGTTGGCTTGGCAAAAGCACGCTGAGACTCTTGAGCAATATTCTTCTCTGAAGGAATTGGCTCAGATCTTGGCTTTGTATTTTCACCTAACGCAATCGGTTGGATAATAAATTTATAGCCTTTCTTAGGAAATGTGGCTACAAACTTGGGTTGCTTTGGATTGTCCTGAAGAACTTTTCGAAGCTTTGTGACCACTCGATTAACCGCATTGTCCGTGATCATTCTACCGAGCCAAACTTTATCGACTAGCTCGTCACGACCAATGATCCTTCCAGAGTTATGACAAAAATAGCTCAACAACTCGACGACCATCGGCTCAAGCTGTTCGACTTGTTGCTCGCTTGTCAGTGTTTGTTGAAGATCACAAAAGACCCAATGCTCTATTTGCCAACGCATCTACGAAAGGCCATCAATAAGGTAAGTATCTGAAAATTAGCATAAAAGCACTGTGTGGTCATCAATAGTCACAACAAATCACCTTTCGTTCACGACTAAATAACGACTCATGGTTAATCTTTGTCCATCAAATCAATCACCAACAAGGATCACCGTCAAATCATGAACTTATTAAAACAAATTGGATTCGGCAATTATCGAAGCGCTGTTTTGATAGCAATGCTTGGTCTATCCGCTATTTTGGCGGCCAGTTCAACACTAGCATCCGACTCAAAAACTGAATCTGAAATAACCTTCAATGTCCCCAAGGAATTAACAGATTCAAAGATAAAGGAAAGAAGCGATGTGATTAGATTGATGAATTCCGATGCATTACGAGAATCTCTCAAATCAATCGCAGGACAAATAGTGGCTAACACTAAGCCAACAGAGTTAAGCAACAATGATCAGCTGAACCTTTCATCAATCATGGCTAATCACAACAAAACCTTAGATTATGTAAGCTCTAGCATTAAGCCTCTGAGCTTATTCCACTACTCTGTCTATGCTCAAGCCAATCTGGCGTTGAAATCGGTGGATCACGAGACTGCACTCGAACGATCGGCTTCGCAAAATAAAGCGAGTTCAATTGAACAGCTAGCAGGTCAAATAGCGGCAGATTCACTGGCGAAAATGTCGGACGAAACATTTTATCAAGCAAGTTACACCTTAGACTGGTCGTTAGAGATGGGACAAGACTATTTGATGTACCTATTTAAACGATACCAAACGCATGAAAAGCTCAGCCGAGTCGATGCAATCAATCTAATTAACAACTATCAACTCTATCATGTCTACGACAAAGTGTTAAAAACCAGTAAAGTTGCGGTACCTATCGAGCAAGAAAAACGCTTTATCATTGAGCCAAATGGACTTGTTGAAACAAAGGAGGGTATTCAACTCTCAACAGTGGTTGTTAGAAAACGTGGTCAAAAGAACAAACAACCGGCAGCCTTTCAATTTACTATTTATGCTAATCAGGACTGGCATATAAAAGAAGCGATCCATGCCGCTGCTCATGGTTATGTTGGTGTGATAGCCAATACTCGCGGCAAGCGCAACAGTCCCGATAAAATCATCCCTTGGGAACATGAAGGCAAAGATGCCACCGCAGTCATTGATTGGATTTCTAAGCAGGTGTGGAGTGATGGCCGAGTTGCCATGTATGGTGGCAGCTACAATGGTTTTACTCAGTGGGCGGCGGCAAAGTATATGCATCCAGCGTTAAAAACCATGGTGCCATATGCTGCAGCTAATCCTCTCACTGGTTTGCCGATAGAAAACAACATTTTTATTACGCCAAACTATCAATGGGCCTTTCATGTCACCAATAATAAAACCATGGATCAGGATGTGTATTCTGATTGGCAGCATTGGCAAAATGCCAAAGTAGAGTTATTTGAAAGCGGACGAGCTTTTCGAGACATCGACAAAGTCGAAGGTACGCCAAATCCTTGGTTTCAAAAGTGGTTAGATCATCCGGATTTTGATGAGTACTATCAGGCGATGTTGCCCTTTCAGAATGATTACAAAAAAATCAATATTCCGGTATTAAGCATCACTGGTTATTTTGATGGTGGCCAAATATCAGCGGTGGATTTTCTAAAGCGCCATTACAAATATAACCTTAATGCCAATCATACATTACTGATCGGTCCTTATAATCATCGTACTGCACAACAGGTTCCCAGTTCACACCACAGCAACTATCAACTGGATCCGGTCGCACTACAAAAAGATACCGCTGAAATTACCTTTGAATGGTTTAACCATGTGCTGTTTGGCTTACCGAAACCCAAATTGATCAAAGACAAGGTCAACTACCAATTGATGGGGAGTAATACCTGGCAGCATCACCCTTCGTTTGAACAACTAAACCAAGAATCAGTCACTTTTTATCTAGGCCGGCAAAGTGATAATGGCAGATATTTATTGCAATCGAATAAACCTGAAAAGCTGCAAAGTCATCAACAAATAGTCGATCTGGCTGATCGAAAAACACTGAGAAACGTGTCACCTTGGCCAGTGATCCAAGACGAGTTGGTCGATAAAAATGGATTAATATTTATCACAAAACCATTTGAATCGGATCATCAGCTAGCGGGAGCTATTACTGGGCAATTCTCGCTATCCATAAATAAGCGAGATGTCGATATTGGTTATAACTTTTTCGAAATCGCAGCCGATGGCAAAGTGACTTTTTTAAATCATTACCAAAGCCGTGCGAGTTACGCCAAAGATATGGGAAAGCGAGAACTTTTGATCCCAAATAAGAAAACAATGATCCCAATAATCAATGCGCGAATGACGGCTAAATTAGTGAAAAAAGGTAGTCGATTAGCCATTGTTCTGAATGTGAATAAAAATCCCGACGCACAAGTAAATATGGGAACCGGTAAAGATGTCAGTGATGAAACGGCAGCTGATGGTAAGGAGCCGTTAGTCATAAAGTGGTTTAATGATTCGGAGATCAATATTCCGATAAAAAATGGATGCTAGAGGGAGTTATTCACTAAAAAACTTGTCATCACAGTTGGTAGAGTGTCCCAGCCTAGCGGCATTTGTGAATAAAGGTCATTTAAGTTTAATTGGATATATATCGAGTATATATTCATAGACTCTATTCTTGTTCACACTTGATACTTGGACTAGACACTCAGCCTGCGCGACCTATTGCCTAAGAATCGCCTTACCTGTTTATCTCCCACTTCGTCATCTATTATTCGCGTTTAGGTTCAAGAATAGTGTCGGCTAATCCTCTATCGTGTTTGCTCTGTCATATCGAATCAACACAGATGTAGTGCAGAGTCGTGCTGTTCTTGATAAAGTAACAACCATTCACACCTAGTAAATTTTTATAATGTCAAAAGAACATACATTCTCGTTGGGAGATTGGCTGGTTGAGCTTGACACCTTAAGCATTCAAAATAAGCACCAATGCAAAAACCTTGATTCAAAGGTAATGCAATTGTTAATTTATCTGGTAAAGAATCGGGAACGTGTCGTTTCCAGAAATGAACTACTTGATCAACTATGGAAAAATCAAGTCGTTGCTGATGATGTGCTTAACGTCGCGATTAGTAGCTTGCGAAAAGCATTGGGTGATGATTTCAAAACACCGAGTTACATTAGAACTATCCCCAGAAAAGGGTATCAACTGATTGCCCCTGTCAAAGCAGTGCCTTCCAACAAACGCAGTATAAAGCTTAATTGGCTAATTGCTGTTCTCTTAGTTCTGGTGATCGCTCTTCCACTTTGGTCTCAATTTAGCTCGACGATTGGCTCTTCAGACTTAAATTCTGATTCAAGCTTCAATCCGAGCGAACCTATCCGGATAGCGGTTTTGCCATTCGATTATTATTCAGCCAACTCAAATCGAGAATATATCGCCGACGGTATAACTGAAGCGATTATCAACAGACTGGTTCAACAGACAGGTCTTCTAGTGACTTCTAGAACATCCGTTATGCAATATAAGATAAAAAAAGTTCCGATTAAAGAAGTGGTTGAACAACTCAATGTGGAGTGGGTGCTAGAAGGCTCGGTGCAACTAGAAGATGATAAAATTCAAGTGACGGTTCAACTAATTGATGCCGTAAAAGACGTTCATGTTTGGAGTGAGACTTATCAACAAGTCTCTAGTGATTTACTTGAAATACAAACTGATATTGCTCACAGAATAGTCGACCGCTTGGATTTGTCGTCGAAACAAATTGGCGAGAGCGACCGTCATTCTAATACACGCAAGATACCTGCCGCGGCTTATGAACGTTTTATGCAAGCTCAGTTTTTTCATTATAAAGGTGAGAATGAAAAAGCGGTGAAAAGTTATCAGAAGGCTATCGATCTTTATCCTGACTATGCAGAAGCATATGCTCATTTGTCTCATAGTTATTTTTCTCAGTCTTACTCCAGAGGCCATCAGGCGGCCGAGCTAATTGACAAGGCAAGCGTATTGGCCCTAAAGGCATTGCAAATTGATCCCAACCCGGCTTATGTTCAGCTGGTGACGGCGTTAACTCATCTTTACCGAGAATATGATTATCACGCTGCGGGCCAAGCTTTTCGACGAGCTTTCGAGCGAAATAATCAAGACTTAATGATTTTGGAATGGTACATCGAATATTTGTTAATTGTGGGACAATTCGATAAGGCAGAGCAACTGGCAAAGCACATGGCGACCATTAGTCCGCTAGCATACAATAAGGTCAGGACTTATGAGGCTTTGTACTACAGAGGGGATTATAAAAAAGCTGAAAAAGAACTGGCCGATAAATCAGCGATTTTGTCCGCAAAAACTCGAGAGTCGCTCTATGTTTGGAATTCATTGGCGGCTGATAACCAAAATACTTTGTTGAACCATGCGCCTCTATTTTTGAAAGAACTAGAATTACAGCAAGATATTATTGACGAGTTTATGGTTTTACTAAAAGAAAATGGAAAAAAATCAGCTCTCAAATTCATCGTCGAAAAAATTCCTGTTTTTGATAACTACGACAAAGCGAGGTTTTATGCATCGGCTGGTGAAAATAAAAGAGCGATTTCGTTGCTGCAAGACTTGGTGGCTAAAAAAAATCTGCAAACTCTCAAATTAGCTATTGAACCATCCTTTGAGTCACTAAAGGAAGAATCGAGCTATATTTCGTTACTCAACGCTCTAAAACTCAACAGACATTGAAACCAATGTCTGTTTGTATTTCTAGTGTAAAGTAATAATTCGATAAATCCGAAATAGGATAAGCCAAGTAGTATTTTCCTAATTTAAGCCCTGTTAAAACACATCCATAGCTCTCTAAAATCGGAGAACAGGCGACCATCCGATAAGGTTTTACCTCTCTTAAGTTTGTGTTTTAGCTCAACTCGATTCAACAGTAGTCGATTTATAGTTTTATATTTCAAAGACTTAAATCTTAATTAGACAATTTTAGATCTATTTAAGGACTTATCAATTGTTTTTTGCTTAAACTCCTAGTCGAAATTAACCCTAATCAACGAAGTTAAATGAAACTGCCCATTATATTTTCAGAGTTTATTTTTACAAGGTTTGTAGCGCTAGTACTCATAGCTTCAGTATTTACAACTTCAGCACTCGCTTCAAAGTTAAATACTGACTATTTTTCGACCTCCTTAGAATTTGCACAGGTTGTAAAAGTTGTCGCTACTCAAAGGCCTAGTGGTAGTTGGTGTTTTGAGACCTCCATTCGACACAATGACCAGGGCTGGAAACATTACGCCAATGAATGGGAGATTATCGATTTAGATGGAAAACATCTTGGTAGTCGTCGACTTGGCCATCCACACGATAGTGAACAACCGTTTACACGCGGTCAATGTGGTATCAAAATTCCAGAGAATACAGTCAAGGTTATAGTACGTGCAAAATGCAACCAGCATGGTTTTGGAGGTAAGGTTATAGTCGTCAATCTTAATGCTGATAAGGGCAAGGGATACAGTGTCAACAAAGTCAACTAAAGGCTTATCTAACTCATATTTCTGTCGGATAGGTTACTGCCGGCGGCGCAATACAAATCTAAAGGAACGTTCAATGAAAATCATAGGTGTAGTACTACTTCTCTTAAATTGTATCCCTCCAGCAAAGGCTGAAAAAGGAGTAGTTATGAAAATATTTCCTGATAAATTAATCTTTCCTAGCGACTGCGAGACCTGGGCAGACCCGCAAGCAAAAGAGTTTTCGATATTACTAACTTGTAATAACTCTGTTAATCAAAAGTATTTTTTTAACTTTCGATTGAATAACATTGATTTTACCACCGCTCCAAATGTTATAGAGGTTAATAAAACTAGATTTAAGTCATATACCGTTTATGAGATAACAGATAAAGGGCAAAATGGAGAAAATAGAAAATCCTTTCATTTTTGTACACGAGAGGTATGTCTAGACTTGGTGGCAGAGTTCGAAATTGCTGTCAAACAATCTATCATGTCACAATTACAGAGGTAACTTTTTTGGTCAGTACCATAAGAAACTAATTGCACGATTCTGCATTAAGTGAATTCGATATTAAATTAACATCACTCATTACTTGCAAACATTTAGTTTCGTTTTGCGCGTCTGGATGCGGCAAAGCAAAGCGCTTTGAGTCATTATCAAAATAACGACCTGAAGCCTCAGCAAACTCATCAGAAAGCGCTGCTTTTATTAGAATATCGGCACCAACTTTAAGATCATTACCTTGTACTCCAAAACCTTCTTTCACCATTTTCGAAGCAAGCATTGAGCCTGGATTGACCGCCACAATCACTTGATTAGGCGTAAGTTGTGTAGCCATTTGCTGAGACCAAATAGTGATTGCCAATTTGCTCTGCGCGTAAGCTTGGAAATCATCGTTAAGGACTCGCTTTCCAGCCATAGCATCTAAGTCAATAGGCGCTTGCGCTGCCGAGGATAGATTAATAATACGGCCATCAGATGCAAGCAGAGGTAACAATTTTTTGGTAATAATGTACGGGGCAAAAGTATTCACCACGAAGCGAAGATCTAATCCATCCGCTGTGGTTGTTTGGGGAGCTTTAAATACACCTGCGTTATTGATAATTACATCAATTTGTTGATGTGATTTGACTAGCATTTCTAGCATCGATTTAATTTCTACGAAGTTCGAAAGATCGGCACGATAAGTTTGAATTTTGGCCTCTGACGAGATTGCCGATAAATCCCTTACCATGTCCCTTAACTTTTCTTCGCTTCGACCATGCAACAATACGTGATGGCCTTGTGCTACCAATATTTTGGCTGTTTCGAGACCAATACCATCGGTCGCCCCAGTAAGTAATATCGTTTTCATAAAGTGAATATCCGTTTGTTTAGTTAACTCTTTTGTTCGATGCCGCGAGTCGCGGCTCTACTTTCTCGTAACTCGCGACTCGAAACTAGCCACTAGATAGAAATGACGACTTTCCCCATTCCTTGACCACTCACTAATCTTAAATGAGCGTCGCCGACTTGTGTTAATGAAAAAGTCTGTTCATCCAATACTGGATTAAGCGCACCGGCTTCCGCTAGTTTTGCCAATTCGGTCAAGATCTCCCCGTGCACCTCGCGCCGAATGTTGTGTAGCATTGGGATCAGCATAAACACCACATGTAATGATAAGCCCTTAAAATGCGCTGTCGAAAGATCGAGATTTACCATGGCTACAGTGGATGCAACTTGGCCATTAAGCGCGGCTGCTTCAAAAGAGTTCGTCATGTTTGCTCCGCCAACTGAATCAAAAACAAGTTCAAACCCTAGACCATTGGTGTGTTTAGCAACATACTCTTCCACCTTCTCTGTTTTGTAATTGATTGCCGTGGCGCCTAGCTCTTCAATGAGGGCTAGCTGTTTATCTCCGCCCCCCGTTGAATAGACCTGGGCACTAAAGTGTTTGGCTAATTGCACGGCTATATGCCCGACGCCGCCAGAGCCACCATGCACCAGTACTTTTTGTCCCGGCTTAATACCAGCACGCGTTAGTCCTTCATAGGCGGTGATTCCAACTAGGGGTATGGCCGCAGCTTGCTCCATAGTTAGATTGCTTGGTTTAACCGCAAGCAGTTTTGCGTCGGCCACTATATATTCTGCCAATGTACCAGGTAGATCCGCAAGCCCACCGGCACAGCCAAAAACTTCGTCACCCAGCTTAAAATTATCAACGCCTTCACCAACAGCCTCAACAACGCCAGCGAAATCCATACCCAAAATAGCGGGCGTAGCAGGGGAGAGAGGCAAGGCTTCACCCATTTCTCTGATCATGGTATCAACCGTGTTTACGCTAGTCGCTTTTATGTTTACCAAAACATGTCCAGGCTTAAGCGCTGGTTTATCAACCTGAGTAAGCTCAAACACATCGTGATTGCCGTATTGATTTACAACCATTGCTTTCATAAGTTTATTCTCCGAGATTTTGCTTTATCTAATTTGTCCGAGAATTATAGTGTTTGTTTTTTAGATTGATAATTGCTATATATATGGAATCACTTTATAGATTATATTGATAATGAATTTTGACCACTTAAAACTATTTGTGCGTGTTTCGGCAACTCACAATATCAGCAAAGCTGGCTCGGAGCTCGGCCTATCACCTGCCGTTGCCAGCGCACATATCAATAAATTGGAAGATGGGTTGGGTGTCAGACTTATTCACCGAACCACTCGTAAGGTGTCTCTGACAGAAGAAGGGCAGGCTTTTTTGCAACACGCGGAAGATGTCTTAGCAAGTGTAGAGGCTGCCAAAGCTTCAGTTGGAGTCGGCAACTTATCACCTGCAGGGACAATACGGGTCGCTGCACCAGCATCATTTGGTCGGATGCACTTGCTGCCCGCGTTGAAACAATTTACTCACATTTATCCGCAACTTAAAATTGATCTTAAGCTTTCAGATACCATTGTTGATTTGGTAGAAGGAGGATTTGATATTGCGGTACGAAATTCAGAATTAAAAGACTCTAGCTTAATCGCTCGGAAATTAGCCAGCGATAGACGAGTGGTCTGTGCGGCTCCGGAATATATTAAGCAACACGGTGAACCTAAGACTCCACAAGAATTGACCAAACACAATTGCATTACTTTAATGGGCTTAGACAACTGGGCCTTTCAGCAAGGGAACGACAAAATCAAAGTAAAAGTGAAAGGTAATTTTCGAACTGATAATGGTGAGGCAATTCGCGATGCCTGTGTCAATGGCCTAGGGATCACCATTAACTCGACTTGGAGTGCCTACAATCAGCTTTTAAATGGCGAGTTGATTGAAATACTGACCGATTATCCGTTGGCTTCTAACACTTCCATTTGGGCTGTATATCCAAGCTCAAGACAACTTGCGCCGAAAGTTAGAGCCTTTATTGATTATTTTTGTGACTATTTTGGTGACCAACCCTATTGGGATCATCAACTAAAATCACTGACATCATTGCAACATTAAACGGGTCGACAATCTAAGACCATCGGGTAGTAAGTGATACCGTTTTGTACTTGTCGACCATCTGTGAGTTTAAATCCAAAGGATTGGTACACAGGTATTGCTATTGTTGACGATTTTACCCAAAACCTGTTGTCATTTCCTATTTTTAAACAAAGCTCTTTAGCCGCATTCCACAACTTTGTCGCAATTCCCATTTTCGTATAGTCTGGGTCTACAAATAGCTGATAGAGCTTTTCATTTTGGTACATTGTAATAATCCCAACAATTCTATCATCACGGACATAACACAGCGTCAAATAATCGGGGTCTTTAACTCTGCTCTGAATGGCCGGCAGTTCATTCGGTTTATAAAATAACCTAACACCTTGTTCATCAAAATCAGAGTTGTTTTCTGGATCGACTGACTTAATGATAAGTGTTCGAATAGATTCAGTGTCTTGAATTTTTGCTTTTCGAATATTCATTCAATTCTGACCTATAAAAGTTAGTGGTAACGCTAAGCTCTCACTCTAAACCAAAACTCCACTTCATCAGTTTCGACCTCAAATTTAGCAGCATGCTCAACATTCGCTGGTACATGATACCACTCACCAGCTTTAACTCGAGATGTTGTCCCATTCATTGTAAGAATTAATTCGCCACGAGTAATTACTCCATGGTTATCGGTATCATGTGTGTGCGGCGGAATGGAAGTTCCAGCGGGATAAGATGCAAATAATACATCGCTGTCTTTTGCTTCTAATTTGTAAGCATCAAAACGACCATCGTAGAGTGGCAATTGTTTAATTCTGTCTGGGTATTTTCCTGGCATCGGTTACTCCATTTTTGCGATGTTAAATTGTATCGTCGATCAAATCATTTATTTCAATAACACTACTTAGCCATTTCACTAATCACCTATTAGTCATCCCTAGGCAGGAAAAGTTGCGCGAAAGCCTAGCACTTTAAATTAGTTGCCTTATTGGCTAAATACTATACTCTAGATACTATCTTCGTTTTGTCATTTATCTATCTTTGATAGTTGGCGATGCGCCCATAAACATAGGCCGCCCAATGACAAATTTACGTTTATCCTACCAAACCGTTGAGTTTGGTGACATCGATATTCACCTCTGTACTTTACGCAATAAACAAGAGTTTCATGACCCTGCTGGAATTGCAGAAAAACTCGGCATCTGTTCGGCCTCTTGGCCTATTTTTGGCGTGATTTGGCCATCCAGCCTTGTCCTCGCTCACTTTATCTCAGACTACAATACCCAGTCCAAAAGAATACTGGAAGTGGGTTGTGGAATGGCACTATCAAGCTTGCTGCTAAACAAGCAGCATGCCGACATTACCGCAACTGATTATCATCCAGAAGCAAATAAGTTTTTAAAACGCAATGCACTACTAAATCAAGATAGTGCTATCGCTTTCGAGCAAGTCAATTGGGCTGATACCGGTGATAAGCTGGGTCTTTTTGACTTAATTATTGGTAGTGATCTTTTGTACGAGGACAATCACATTGAGTTGCTCGCGAATTTTATTGAAGCGCATGCTAATCCGACTTGCGAGGTAATTATTGTTGACCCTGGCCGTGGAAGAAAAAATAAATTAAGTACTAGAATGAAGGAGTTCGGATTTAGTTCATCTCAGCAAATACCGGCACATACAAAATATCTTGATCATGAGTTCAAAGGGTATATTCTGAAGTTTGAACGTTGAACACTAAAGCTTACGTTTTTCGGCACGCTTTATTAAGAAAACAAAACAAATAGTTAAACTTGACGACCAAATAAATTTAAGCGCGAAAGGTCTGTCAGTCCACTGATAAAACTATTCAAAGCCTTTTGGGATATTCAAATCGTGTCGCACCTAATTACTGGGCATTGCTTGGATTTCTACCTGTCGACTATATTCGCAAGCTTCAGCCTCATAGTCGTACCTGCCTCCTGAATCGAGACAACTATCAATAGCGGATTGAAGTTGGACAAAATCATAAACCATTAAAATTCCAACACCGACTAGGCAAAGAAATACTAAACCAACGACTACAACTAGAATTCCATCAGGGTCAACACGCTTAGAGAATCTTGAACATATGAAGTATCCAGATCCTTTGATCAACAATTCGATTATAAATTCCGCAAAAAACCGGCCTATAAATTTGAAGATTCCTCCAAGAAACTCTCCTGCGATTTCACCAACTAGCATATCTCTCCCTATTCGATAAGAATATTAGACAGCCTAGTGACCGGCAATAAGTTATAATTTAGTTCCGTAGGTTGGATTCTAAAGCGCAATTTACACTCTAGTGTTTAAGCGTAAAAACAAACAATAATATTTGTCTTATTAGCCAATTTAAGACAACCAGACCAACCACTACAGGAATCAAATATACCAAGGAGTAGGTTACGTATTTTCCCATATTGATACCGTTTACAAAACATTCTGCATTGGTGGCAGGGACAACCATATAACAACGTGAAGCTGTCGCCTTAATTACTGCGATAATTAGTGTGTTAACTAATACTAGAGACCATGTAGTGCGAGTAAATATTTTTAGTCTTGTGCCCCAGGTGCTATTTTCAAATTTTTCAATTCTAAGTTCAGATTCCGATTTTTCGATAGTGTGATTGGGAGTCTCGTATGGATTCATAATTGTTATTTTGTGCTTAGTTTTTAGTAGGTGAATGAATCTTTTCTGTTGGTTGTGATGCACTTTAATTTTGCCTTTAATTTCTGATGTTTGTTGAAGTTTTTAGCCATTTGCAAAATGCTCCAAAACATTTTTGATCGGTAGACAATCATCATAACGTCCCTCATGAAACTCTTCATCGGGACAAGCGCGAACATCAGAGTGGGGGTAGCGACCGAAACTACCGATGCATCCTAAATTTTTGTCATATATGATTGGTGTCATCAAAAAGCTAATGCCAGTTTCAGCCGTGAAATTAGGTTCGACCCTTTGGAGTATAAAATATCCCTGCTCACGATTGTATTGAGTCCAGAAAACTCTTTGCCCTCCCGACATACCAGCATAGATATTGTTCCCAAAATAAGCACCAGATAAACTATGAACATTTGAAAGCCTTACTTTATTTAAGTATGCGTGATGTATAACCTGTCCGTTTTCGCAAGAGTCGCCATAGTATATGTCTTTATCATTTACTGGCTGTCCAAAAGTACAGAAATCTCTGTACCAACCAGTACTTTCTGATGACTTAGGGATCGCTCTAACAATTAGAGAGTCTTTCTCCGGAAGCAAGACCGTGCTACATCCGCTTAGAATCAAAATAATTGAAGCGAAAAAGACAACCCTAGTCATTTATAAACCCATCACAAATGACATAATTTCTGATGCTTTTACGGCCTCATCTTCTTTTCTAAATCCAGGATTTCCGTAGCGATATGCTCTATAAGAATAACCTTCTCGTAATTCTACAACTAAAGAAAACCCATCCAAAATTAGTATTTCCGGTTGGGGCAAAGCTGATTCGTCTGGTAGAGTCCAAATATCTAGCTTTTCCATTTTATTATAGATTTTAGACCAATCATATATTTGGTTTTTTTTTAATCCGCACGACTCAATGTGGTTATGAATACCTATAACATCACAACGAATATAAATACCTTCCAAGAATTCATTTAGAGCTTCTTCATCACCTTCCCAATTTTCAGGATCTCGGTTGTAAATTAAGATTTTTCTGCCTGTCACTTTTCCTTTCTTGTCGACCTTTAATATCAACAAGTCTTCGGAAGATACAATACCAAATCCAACCCAGACCCTAATTTCCTTATTACCTTCAATAATCGTTTTATCACGCAAAGACTTTAATTTGACAGCTCTTGCTTTTTTGTCGGTTAATTCGACAAAAGAATTCGTTTCATCTACAACAATTGCTGGCGCTAAGAACCTATTGCTTGAACAGCTAGTAATGAGCAAAGCTAGAACTATTATTCTAGATCTCATTCGTGTGCCCCTCGCGTCTTCTTGCATTTCGATTTTCCGCATATGGCTAAGTGTTAATTTAGTCACTGATGCACCTTACTTTCTCATTCATTTTATATGCCTTACTTAAAAATGGAAGCAACCTGTCAATCATATTAATCAGAGACTTTTGCTCATCATTTTTAGAAATTTGAGTTCGCAAGGTAATCAGTTCATGCACTATCTCATTTGCATCGTTCGGCAGAATTAATGGTCCATTATAAAACTCTTCCCAAATCGAATTTAACTTAGGATAACTATCATCTTCTTTGATGATGCTAAATAGAACTTCCTCATAATATTCTATGGATTCTCGTTCCTTTCCCAAGTACATATCGAATGCCATGTTTCCTTCCTACACTTAACGCCGCAATGTGCGGATTTTGAAAATGGAGGCGAAACCGGAACTTTTAAAATTCCGAACCATTGCCTTGTTAACTTTGTTCATGATGAACTGTAGGCATCATGGTAAAGCTATCAGGCTTTACTAAAACAGAATATTCTACGCCGCACTTTGCAAAACCTGAAGGTAAAGGATTCGTAGCTTTAGGATTATGGACGATATAAAAGTCACTCCCCCACTGCTCACGATCTATTGGGTTTCCTGCATTCGCCCATGAATATACCACTGCGCTTATATGCTTGTGATTATCATTAAGAAATATTTCCGTTCCAATTTTAAGATTACCTTCTTTTGATATTTTGTTTACACTGTCACGATATTTATACTCACGTGAAATTAACTCACGAGTTTCTCGATTAAACCAGAGAGTTAAATCTCCTACAGGTAAAACTGCTTTGACAATCTGAGGATAACCTCCTTCAGGATACATTGGCATCCTCTCATCAAGCCCACCGCCACTTATGCAAAGTAAAATTGGCTGATCAGAGAGTATGATCCCTTTTTTAATATCCATTTCCATTTTTTTGGCTTTAGTTTCAATCGCACCACTCATTCGTAAGATAACTGGCTCTTCTGGATATCTAGTTACTTGTCTAGGAGTAGCTTTCGGGATTGAATTTGGATTTCCAGTCTCGCCATCGGTTAAACTTGTAACTTCCACCCAAGTATTTAATTCTGGAATGAAGAAATCAGGACCTTTATCCGAGGGGTGAGTAAGCTCGTAACCGCATCGACTCTTCAAAACTGAGGCACAATACATTTCTGCATAACACGAATGAAAATCATACTTACATTGCACTACAAATTTTGAGTCCAATATTGAAGAAACTTCTTCATATAATTCTTCAACATGCTTCCTAGCCAAATCAGGTGGCTCAAGCCAAAAAATGTCTTTTTGTAGATTTATGTATGCCTGATCTGTTGCTTTAGGATCATTTGTTAATAGAGGCACAACGCTTTCCTGAAAGTTAACGCCGCAAACAGCGGCAGACTTGTTGTTGATTGTTTTGTGCGTTAATGGCGAAGCCATGCACAAAACAAGCGACGGCAAGGCTGTCCAAGGAGCGCAGCGACTGATGCTGATTTGCTTTGTTATACAATTTAATCAACACCTCTGTGCCCAATAAAAACAAACCATTCGTTTGTGACAATAGCAACACCAACGTCTAATTCGTACCTCTCACTTTCTGGAAAAAGTTGACCGTAAGATCTAGAACCTTTTCCGTAACTGATTGTGTTTGACAAAAACTGACCCGCACCAACTAACTCATAAAGTTTTGATAGAAAATCAGCGAGATCGGACTTTGATGATTTTCCAAATGGCGGATACTCTAACATTAAAGATTCACCTAGAACTGATTCTAACAATTCCTTTCCTTCATCATCATCCATGCTATGCCATTCGCACGAAATACAACCCAATTCTTTTGTATTTTCGAATATTAACTCAGATAAACTCTTATCATCCCAATCGAAGCTAAGATCAATTAACTTTTTTATTACGATAAAAGGCTCGCAATGATTTCCGCAAACTTCGGTATATCGATTTATTAATGCTTCTGATTCTTCAATACTCAATCGATGATCACCTGTGTATAACGCCTAGTTGAGTGCGCGTAGTTTGCGTCAAATTCCAACGTATGGTTATACAAGAATACTGACCGCAAAATAAATTATCGAACTAATAGCTAACAACCCGACGCCTTTGATCATTAATGATCTAGGATAATCGGCTTCTTTATAAATAAACGTATAAGGGATACCAGTAATCGGGCCTAAAAGAAACGTCGAAAGCCCCCAGAACCATCTTTTGTTTCCTAAAGCTGTTACCGCTGCAATGAGCACTCCAAACCAGCAGACTGCTATGCCTATTGCTCCGACGGCGATAACGATTGTCATCATAATAGGATTAGATAGTGCTGATTCCATTTACATCCCTTTTGTATAACGCTGATTATGTTCAGTAAAGACACATATACACCCTAGTGTTTACTTACCAAACTTAGATTTATTATTTAATTTCAAAAGGTTACACGAACTCGACAAAATTGCAACTCCGCAAAATCGACACTAAACGCACATATACTGATTATCTTGGTCGGAGATAGTAGTTATTTATCAATTACTTAAAACCTTTTTTGTATAAATATTGGCAACCTATACAGTTTTTTGACAATACCTAATCTCAAAAACCTCCCCTCCATAGACTTTCAATATAAAAATGATTAGTCTTTTATCTGCTTCACCAAACCAATAATCGATTGAATGATCATAAGCTTATCCATTACTAATCTTCTCCAATGCATTTACATTGCAATATGCGTGTTCATCATTTTTGCGGTATGGCCTCTTAGAAGACTTAGAAGCATTAACTATTTATTGGTGTTGGTGATCGTCGCGATGAGCTTTAACTTGTTAGAAGAGCTGAATATCACTCGTGAATATTATTTAATTACCCCTATTTTTCTCTTGGCAAAAGGCCCAGCCTTTTTTCTCTTTGTTCAAAAGCTTATTTACCGGCAACCGATTATCGACAGAAGTGCACTCTTACATTTTGTTCCCATGCTGCTCGCTATTCCTTTCACCCAATGGCCACAAATGGTGATAGCGGTTGGCACGATGAGCCAATTGATCTATGCCGCTTTAACTTACACTTTGATAAGACGCTATCACGTTGCTTCTTACGCTACTCAGTCCAATGCGTTTTCATTGAGCATTAATTGGATTCTGGTGATATTGGCAGGGTTCTTGGTCACTGAAGTGGTTGATTTGATTCGATTGAACTCGCAACCCTATATTTCCTTAGAGAGTAACTTGATAGGGCAGCTGGTGATGAGCTTAATCAGTTTTTTGCTGCTGGCACTATTGGCGTTAAGGCTACTCCATCAAGCTGAGTTTTTTCGGGGGCTTTCTGAGTTTGAGGAATCTCAAGTAAATAACACCAGCACTCAGTTGACTGACCAGAAAGTCATCGAACAATCCGAACCATCAGACTCTTTAACTGACGACCTAGAATCAGAGCAGCTAATTTTTGATGAACTAAAAAAGGTGCTATTAGCAGAGAAGCTCTATGCGATACCAAGGCTCAGCCTTACCGATGTATCAAAAGCGACCTCGTTCTTAGAGAGAGATATTTCTCGGGCTATCAATTTGGTGGGCAAAACTAACTTCTGCGAGTTTATAAACCAACTTAGAGTCGACTCAGTGATCAAGCAACTTCCTCTGACCGATAGGACCATTCTTGAGGTGGCACTTGAATCGGGATTTAACTCCAAGTCATCCTTTAACGCAGCTTTCAAACGGGCGACCAGCATGACACCAAGTCAATTTATAAAAAACAACACTTAATCCCAAAATTTCTGGCCTGTAGAAGTGCAAGATCAAGATTCTGCACGCATATTCTGTAGTGATTACGCAAAATAAACACTTTCTCATTTAACGGAATGTATTGATCCAATGACTTCTAAAACTCGGTTTATTAAATACCTAAGGCGTTCCTTCGCGTCGATTTTTCTCATACTGTTTGTCAGTTTACTGGTTATCTTTAATGCAAAGTTTATTCAACCCAGTGGACTTCAGCAAGTTCAAACAAATCATCAATACGTGCTAGATAACGTTCATTTGGTGATGGTTGAACAGCAGACAATCCAGAAAGATCAACAACTCACCATTCGCAATGGCATCATCGAAAACATAACCAATGCTGGTAGCCCAACTCCGCAAGGTTATGAATATCGTGATGGCCAGAATGCCTTTGTCACTCCAGGACTATTTGATATGCATGTGCATCATTTAGAACGCAAAGCATTAGCACTAAGTTTGGCTTATGGTGTCACCTCGGTAAGAATGATGCGAGGCTATCGGATGCATTTGCTTTGGCGGGATGAGTTAAAGCAAGGGGAGTGGCTTGGCAGTAATCTTTACCTAAGCTCACCGGTATTTGCCAGCCCAAATACTCACGCCCTCAATCAACCGGTGATTTCTCCAGAGCATGCTGCAGAATTGGTGGAGAAAGTTCATGCGACCGGCTTTGATGTCATTAAACTATATGGCTACCAAGATGCGGCACAGTTCGAAGCGATTATTGAACAAGCTAATCAGCTAGGAATCGCAGTCGCAAAACATGCTCCGCACCCAGCCAAAGGATCTGAATGGCATTATTTACAAGGCTTACAATCATTAGAGCATGTTGAAGATATATACCAAGGTCCACTGAATTATCAATTTGACCAAGATGCATTAAAACAGGCAGTCGCAAAGATAAAACAAACCGGCGTTCCAGTTACACCAACTCTTGCCGTGTTTGATCATTTGACTAATTTAAGCAATGGCAAACAAGACTATATCAACTCCCTCGATTTGGAATACCTTAATCCAGTGAGAGTGAGTCTTGAGGAAGAATATGCTATCGCAAGGTGGCTTGATGATACGCCTAAGCAAAGTGCGTTTCATATCGAAAAGGGAAACTTCCTTAAGCAAATCGTCAAGGAATTACATCGTCAACAAGTGGATCTATTAGTCGGTTCCGATTCCGGCATGATGTATATGGCAGCAGGTGTTTCGACCCATATTGAAATGGCATTGCTCAAACAGTCTGGCTTATCTGATTTTGATGTGATTCAAGCGGCAACCATTAATCCGGCGAAAGCTCTAAAAATTGCTGAACAGTATGGCAGTATCAAAGTAGGCAAGGTTGCCGATTTGGTGATGACTCTGGAAAATCCTAGTGAGGATATTGAACATCTAAAAACGCCTAACGAGGTGGTTAAAAATGGGCAGTGGGTTGCAAGGGAGCAACTTGATCAGTTGAAAGAGTCAGCCAAGGATCATCCTAGTTTTTGGCTAACCAGTGCGTTATTGATAGAGGATGTCGTTAATCGGTATTTTAATTATTAGAAGAAAGGTAGATGGTTTATCTATTGTAGGTTGGGTAGCTAAACCCAACAGCGATGGTGAATCTAAAATTCGATCAGGCTGGTTTTAAAGCTGTTTGGTTCATGACATTCGGAATCCGTTCTTATTGATAGCGTGTTGTTGGGTTTTAGAACCCAACCTACAGGATTTTTATAATTCAAACATGAATTTAACGGCCTGATGCGACTTCGCAGAGCTGCGAAAAGATTCTTATCTTAATAATTAAAATGAAACGAGTGAGGATCTCATACCGCTTTAACCAAAAACCTAATCAACCGCCTAGTCGCACTAAACTCAGAAACATTATCCGGCCAAACTAAATACAATGGAATTGACTCAACACGCCAATCGGGCAAAACCTCGACCAGCTCACCTTGCTCAATTAGCTGATTCGCCTGATATCCTGCCAGTGTGGCCAAACCCAATCCCGATTGACAAAATTGGCTCATCGCTTCGACGCTGTCTACAATTATTCGTTTATCAAAGTTAACTTCAAAACTCTCCGATTTATTTTTGCTTAACACTCGACGAGCTGGCAATTGCTCTAAACCAATCCAATCCCATTCACTCAATTCCGAGGGGTGGAAAGGCGACGTTTTACTCTTCAAATACTCCGGAGAACATACTAACCGGCGGTCAATTTCACCGAGCGAGCGACTTTTGAGAGTGCTATCTTTTAACGATCCAGCTCTAATAGCTAGATCAACACCTTTTCCAATTAGGTCTTTCTGATCGTCAGAATAATTGAGAGTTAACTTTATCTTTGGGAATTGGAGCGCAAATTTGGCGATGGTTTGATTTATCGGTGAATCCGATAACGCTGATGGCAATGAAACACAGACATTCCCCGCTGGTTGGTGTTGCTGGTTAGACAGTAAACTCAATCCTTGTTCTGCAGCAAGCATCATCTGATTCGCTTTGTCGTACAAAACCTCCCCTTCAGATGTGAGTGATAACTTTCGAGTCGAGCGGTATAACAAAGCGGTTCCTACTCGCTCTTCCAAACCAGCCACATGGTAACTCACCACTGATGGTGACAATTCCAATGTTTTAGCAGCGGCTCTGAACGAACCCTTTTTGATGACTTCGACAAAAATGGCCATTGCTTTTAACTCGTTAATCATCTTTATAGTCCCATTCATTAGAACAATGAATTTCAATTAAACCATCTAATTATATAGCTATCAATCCTTTAGACTAGCTGTAGTCTTTTCTAATCAATACTTGAGGCAAGCTAGTGTCAGTTGTTATTTCGATGTTGCTCTATTCATTTTCCATGTCCGCTTCACCCGGTCCGGTTAACTTAATCACACTATCAAGCGGCGTTAATAATGGATTTAGAGAAACCATGCCATTTGTGAGCGGGGCAACTATAGGCTTTATTGTATTATTGCTTGGCATAGGCTTGGGTCTTTCAACTATTACAGACCTGTATCCAAATCTTCTCAATACTTTCAAATATTTGGGCAGTGGATTTGTTGCCTACATGGGTTTGAGTTTATTTAGAAGCGGGGCAATGCTCGGCGCTGGGAAACAATCACAACCCACTTTTATGCAGGGGGCACTGCTACAGTGGCTAAACCCTAAGGCTTGGGTTGCCTGTTTGGCCGGTGTGTCTGCGTTTAACGCAAGTGAATCCATGCAGCAGCTGATCTTGTTCTCCGGCATCTACTTTGTGATTTGCTATTTGTCCATTGCGCTTTGGGCTTTTTCTGGTCATCAAATACAAGGGCTACTAAAAAAACCCAGTTTTTATCAGATGTTTAATCGTTTGATGGGAAGTATTTTAATTCTCGTCGCATGTTGGTTATTAATATTTGATCAATAGATTTGTCACACATTGCTGTTGGCCAGTTACTTAGTAATAGATTCCAATACAAAATAGGACAAATCATGAAATTATCAGTAAACCAACCAATCTACCGCCGTCGTCAATTTGGCATCATCGGAATGTTTTTAATATGGCTCGTTGGCTCTAGTAGTGCAACCGCTATGAATAGCTTTGTTAGCCAAGTCAGTGGGGAAGGGCATCCGATCATTTTAATTCCAGGACTAATGTCCAACGGGACTGTTTGGGATGATATTAACCAACAATTGTCACAATCCAATCAAGTGCATGTGATTTCGATTGCTGGTTTTGCGGGCACGCCGGCGATTAAAAACCAATCACTTGCTTCGGTAAAAACTGACCTTATAAATTACATCGAAAAACATCAACTTAACAAACCGGTCGTTATAGGGCACAGCTTAGGTGGCTTTATGGCACTTTGGTTAGCATCGAGCCATCCTGAGACCATTGGCAATGTTATTTCTGTGGATGGATTACCTTTTATCGGTCCGATATTTACTCGTAGCAATAGCAGCACGGTCGAATCGTTAGCTTCGCAAGCGGATATGATCCAAGGGATGTATCACAAAATGTCTCAACAACAACTTGCAGCACAAACGAAGCAGGGCATTTATATACAAGCGACGTCAGCTGAAAATCAAGCAAGAATTATTCAAATGGCGGCTCAGTCCGATCCGGTCAGTGTAGGCAATGCGATTCATGAATTACTCAGTACCGACATTAGAAAGGATATGGCGACGATCAACTCCAAGTCATTATTGATTGGCGCATCCGGCGCATTTACCACTAAAGAGCAACACCAATCGGTTAAGTCCCTGTATCATGAGCAAATTAGCAATGCGGCTAATGTTGAGTTGATTATGAATACCAATGACAGACATTTTATTATGCTAGATAATCCAAATTGGTTAATTAGTCAGATTCAATCATTTTTATCAGAGAACAACCAATGAACGCCACTGATTCCATCGACAACCATCTCGCCAACGAATTGACCTTGTCGATAACAAAGGATGTAGAAGCCGCCAAGTCGGGTGACTTGGAAGCTTTTGAGCGCTTAATTTGCAAGACTAGAAATACAGTAACCAGTATTGCTTTAGCGATTGTTAAAGATTTTGATAATAGTGAGGAAGTCGCACAATTAGTCTTTATTGCTGCTTGGAATAATCTTAAATCTCTCAAAAATAATGCAAGTTTTTTACCATGGATACGACAAACTACTCGCTTTAAAGCATTCAATTTTTTACGAGACAACAAAATAGCTTCTAAGGTATCGGGAGAGCAGGCCGAAAAGCTATTTTCAGAATTCTGTAATCATGAGTCAAATCACGAGGACAACTTAAACCAACAGCAAAATTCTGCCATCATTCAACAACTTTTAAGCGACTTGCCAGAACAAAGTCGAGAGATTATTTTACTTTATTATCGCGAAGAACAATCTAGCAAACAGGTCGCTCAATTACTTGAGATATCCGAAGTGAATGTCAGGAAAAAACTATCCCGAATTCGAGAGCAATTAAAATCTGAGTTAATGAGTAAGTTTGGCAGTCTTATATTATCTACCGCTCCTGCGATTGGATTCTCGACGATAGTTCTTTCTGCAATCACTCATAGCACGCCAGTTGTAGCTGCAAGCATGACTGCAAGCGCTACCACAGGAAAATCTTCCCTTTTTAGCAAGTTTTTGATTTTATTAGGTGGCTCATTGATTGGTGCGGCGGCGGCAATACTCGCTATATTTTGGAGCACGAAAAAACCACTCAGCAAAATGCAGAATAAAGATGATAAACAATTACTAATTAGGTTTAGAAATCAAACTATCGGTTGGGTTGCTTTTAGCGGCATACTTTTAACGTTGTGTTATGAATTAAGTAGTGGCTTTGTTGCGCCGTTAGTCGGTTACTCGATTTTTGCCATTGGGCTGATTTGGCTTTCAAACCGCTCAACACAGTTAATACTCTCTAGCCTTTACTCCGATGAAGACACCTCCGACAAAGGCTCGTCTGAAAGAACCAATTTTCTAAGACAACAAAGAGCAGGAAGATATGGCATTATTCTGGGTGTCGTGTTGGGGTTGTCTGGCATGATTATCGGATTGCTCAATAGTGGTCGACTAGCGATTTTTTAAATTAGGATAGTATGACGATGAACAAGAAAATTAATTTAAATCAGTGCTTTGATCAATTTAGCGAAACCTTTTCTCCAAAGATAGTCGGTAACGTCAATTCTCAGCATGTGTTAGTGGTCAAACTTGAAGGAGATAAAGTTCCTTGGCATACCCATGAAAATGAAGACGAGATGTTTTTAGTTGTTGACGGCGTGCTCGATATTTTCTTACGAGAGGAAACCATTACCTTAAGCAGCGGTGAATTCTTTATCGTTCCCAAAGGGACAGAGCATCGAGTCGTACCAAGAGATCAGGTAAAGCTTATCTTAATTGAGCCAGAGACAATTTCTCATACTGGTGATGTGGAGTCAGAAATTACTAAGTCTAGTTATGAGAGCCTTGTCTAATAGCATCTAGCATATTTGAGAGTTCATTCCTTTGTTAAGTTTGCTTTCGATTAATGATGTGAATCACACTAGCAATAGTCAGTGCAACGATTGCTACAATATCTGCCCAAATTACTTTACGGACTGAATCATTATAGTCTCCGGCTGACCACGCTATGGCAATAAATGAGATAACACTTATGAATCCAGCTATTAAAGCTAAACTCTGTAACGCTGGCTTGAATGCTGCGTAGATTAAAAACGCCCCTAATAGACCAAACAAAACCGCTCTATGTCGCATAAGTATTTCGATATTCGTTTCATTTATTGAAATACCGTACAAGATAGATAAGCGCTCTGAACCCAATACGCCAGAAAGAGGAAGTAGATGAATGATACCTACTATGACCAACAAACCTGTTATAGTTTTCTTCATGACTTTAGTTCCTCATTAAATCTAAAGCTTTTAGCGGCGGCCGGCAGTAGGCCGGTCCGCCAGCCTAAATTTGTTAGAGCGTAACACAGGGATATTCGAAGATGGTAGTTACGAGCGAGAGGTGGTCTTATAATTTTGCTTTCGGGTAATCCGTATACCCTTTTTCCCCTCCCTGATAAAGGAAAGCAGAGGGTTGCGGACTCAGAGGAATTCCTTTACAAAAGCGCTCGACAAGATCCGGGTTAGAGATATAGCTACGACCGTAGGAGATCAAATCCGCGTCTCCAGCTTCTACCGCATCAGTGCCGGAACGAAAGTCATAGTCCTGATTGAGAATATAGGTTCCCTTAAATACTCTTCGCATTTGTAACGCGGGTCGATCTGGCTGCCGGTTATTGCTAGCCTCATCTACAACATGCAAGTAGGCCAACCCAAACTTATTGAGTTCCGCTGCTGCCGCTGTAAAAGTAGCTGTCGGATTGCTATCGCTCATACTGTTGAATGTCCCGGTAGGAGAAAGCCGAACGCCAACACGATTAGCTGACCAAGCTCCGGAAACGGCCTCGGTGACTTCCATTAAAAATCGCAATCGGTTATTAATACTCCCCCCATAGGCATCCTTTCGATGATTAGAACCATCTCGAATGAATTGATCAATTAGATAACCATTGGCCCCGTGAATTTCGACACCATCAAAGCCCGCCTCTTTAGCCAGCTCGGCAGCTTGCGCATATTCCTGTACCACCGCGGAAATATCCTGCTGGGACATGACCCGAGGAGTAACGTATGTTTTTTTACCCAACGGCGTGTAAGCGTTGCCTTTAGCAGCTATCGCAGAAGGTCCTATAGGCGTCGCTCCATGCTGAAATTGAGGATGTGAGACTCGACCGGTATGCCAAAGCTGCAGATAAATGCGTCCTCCCTGAAGGTGCACTGCGTCGGTTACTTGCTTCCAGCCTTTAACATGAGCTTTCGCGTAAATACCAGGGGATCCAATCCAGCCATAGCCTTGCTCAGAAATTGCAGCGCCCTCAGCTATGATCAATCCTGCACTGGCACGCTGAGAATAGTACTCTGCCATCAATAGATTGGGAGTTTTAGATGGCCCCGCACGTCCTCTTGTCATTGGTGCCATGACAATGCGGTTAGGCAGCTTCAGCCCGCCCAATGAGACAGGATCAAATAAGCCCACCGCCGTTTTTTTGTCATTGCCCGCATATACCGCAGGCAGGACTAGAGCCCCCAACATACCTACAGTTAGCGCTCTTCTTCTTAGATCAGGGTTTTCGCTACTACTCATTGTGAGATATCCAGAAAAATCAAATGACTAAAAATTCAATAGTAGAATATCTTTTATCTGTTGTCGTGTTGATTTTAAATTGACGACTGTTATGGGGGTAGAATCCTAAAAATTATTTCAGCTGACTACTGCCAGCCTATTTTCCAATTTTGCGGCTGTTTCAAATCTCTCCAATTAATTGAATATTCAGCACAATTAATAACGGCTTCCAATACGCACTCAATGACATTTTGCTGCTCATCAAATTCTAACTTTGTCACAGTAAAATGTTTTTCTTTGTTGACCACTTCCACTTTAGTCCATTTGCTATTTAGCAATGATTTTGGATGAACACGATTCATACTAATATCCTTATGCCGCAAAATTAGAAAATGACTACTTAGAGAAAACGATTTGATTAACCTGTAAAGCAAATTCGCCTGGTTGCTTCTTAGTCATAAGAAAGCCGACTTCTCGAATTTCTGTTTCAGTTAACTTTGGCGCGTTTGAAATTAATCTACCTCGAAAAGTCGCTTCAAAATCGTCAAGCTGAAATTCGATTGTCTGGCTCTCACCTGGAAGCGTTTTAAATTCATGTTTGTAAGCTACGCGATAGCCCTGAATATTACTGGCGGTTCGAATCTGGTAGGTTTGTCCATCACCAACGATGTCAATGGTCACTTTCTTAAATGCCGAGTTAAAGTTACTTAATGGTCGGTAAACCGAGCTAAATCCACCATTATTATCGAGTGAAATTTCACCACTAAACTTTGCACTATCCTTATCAGCTTGAAATGAACTGACTGAACGGCCACCCATCACACCATCGTTAACAATAAACCAGCGCTTTGGTTCGTTGATTTGGCTAAGGTCTATTACTAGGTTTTGATTCAAGTTGTATTCCAGTCTCTCACTGTGGGCTAAATTGCCTAAAAAGGCCATTAACAAAAAACCTCCGAATAGAAGCTTAAATTGAAACCGAATATCGATTGTCCTCGTCATTGATTTCAATCTAACACCCCATATTTAATTCAATCATGAAGTTATTTGTACGCGGCTAAGCGGCTTTTAGATCGAAAGGCTACTTGCTTGTCAAAAGCTCAATTGGGCTTAAAAGTAAACAGAATTAGCACTTGCAAACTGGTACGACCACCTGTATTTTATGAGTAAAATCGTAACGAGCTAACTCTATGAAGGATATTAACCCACAGCAAGTGAGCATTACCTGCGATGATGGGGTAACCCTATATGGCACGATCTATACCCCATTAAATGAGCTAAAAGCGGCCGTTTTAATTGGGCCTGCTACCGGAATTAAGCGGCAGTTCTATTCAAACTTTGCCCAGTTTCTATGCCGACAAGGGTTTGCTGTAATGACCTTTGATAATCGTGGTATTGGTCAGTCCCTGCAAGGTTCTGTCAAACACAATACTGCAAGCATTGTTTGTTGGGGTGAAAAAGACCTACCTGCAGTATTAGAATTTTTAAAGGAAACATTTCCAACCACTCAATATCATTTAGTTGGGCATAGCGCAGGAGGCCAGTTAATCGGTTTAATGCCAAATGCTCGTGACTTCACGTCTTTTTTTAATATTGCTTGCTCGTCTGGCAGTTTAAGAAATATGAAAATTCCGTTTTGGTTTCAAGCGCATTTCTTTATGAATCTTTTTATTCCGCTCAGCAACTTGATATTTGGACACACTAGAAGTGAACTAGTAGGCATGGGTGAACCTCTTCCAAAACGAGTGGCTCAACAATGGCGAAAGTGGTGCAATGGTAGAGGCTATGTTAAAACAGAATTCGGTAAAGCGATCAAAACGCATTTTTATGAAGAAATAGACATTCCTTCAATGTGGGTTAATGCAGTTGATGATCCCATTGCCAATGACAAAAATGTTAGTGATATGATCTCTGTTTATTCAAACACCCGTTATGAAACACTGACTCTCGACCCTAAGGAAAATGGACTAAAAGAAATCGGACATATGAAATTTTTCAGTAAACGATCGCAAGCCCTATGGCAGCATGTTATCGATTGGTTGGAAAAATTTTAGTTAGCTCAAAAAAGTCTTCGCAGGGTAATAGTGACTAGCAGTCCATTAAGATGATGATAAACCGGTGAATCAGCTGATCTCAATCGGCGATTTACACGTATAAATAATACGTTTCATTTAAATCTTAACTATTAAATTGCTGCATTTAGATCACAATAATTTTGACCAAATGTCATCTCGATACAAAGCCAGGCTGATCAACAGTCTTTCTGGCTTTAAAAGTACCAATCTTATTGGCACAATCGATGGTGAAGGACAAACCAATCTAGCTATTTTTAGCTCTGTGGTTCATTTAGGAGCCGCTCCCGCATTAGTCGGTTTTGTAATGCGACCTAATACGGTAGAACGGCATACTTTCGATAATATTCAACAAACAAAACAATACACCATCAATCAAGTTAGCCAAGAGTTTTATAAGGCGGCACATCAAACCTCAGCAAAATATTCTAAAAATCAATGTGAGTTTCAACACACAGGACTAACGAAGTTTTTTCATGAGAATATCGACGCTCCATTCGTAAAAGAAAGTCGGTTGAAATACGCAGTTTCGCTAAGAGATGTTTTACCTATTGCCATTAACAATACTCAATTGGTCATAGGTGAGATCACCGACTTATTGTGTGATAAGTCTGCTATTGGAGAGGATGGTTACATAGACATTGAATCACTTGGTACTGTCGCCAATTCGGGACTTGATAGTTATCACCTCACGCAACGATTGTCACGATTAAACTATGCCCAACCCAATAAGCAAACTAAAGCAATTGAGGAGCCAGATTGAAATTATTGTGGGTAACAAGAGTGTTAAAACAATTGACAGGTCTAAGCATTAGAGCGCTGTCATGAAGACTTGGCAATGGCTTGGCTATTTAGGATTGCTGCCTTTCATTTTGAGTTTGGCAGCAAGTTTATTTATTCAAGATTGGCACGACAAAGCGGTGCAGATCTTTATTTTTTATAGCGCGATTATTCTCAGTTTTTTAGCAGGTTCGCTGTGGCGAGTTAAAGCTGCAGGTAACAATAATAAACATCTAGCCGTCAGCAACCTGTTCAGCTTAATCGCCTTCACAGCGCTTTTAATGCCGACATTGATTTCCTTAATGGTTTTGGCAATCGGTTTTCTATCATTGTTTTATTACGAGAGTTTTATGAAAAGGAACAATGACAAAAAAGCCGCTTACTTAAAGATGCGCTTTAACTTAACAAGCCTAGTGGTGTTGCTACACGCAACGGCTTTATACTTTTGGACAACATTATGAAACCTAATCTCAAAGAGTCAAACACAAGAATGTTAACCATTTTTTATGATGGCAAATGCCCACTTTGTAGTGCTGAAATGCGTAGTTTAAAAAAACACGATAAAGAAAATCAGATCGCGCTATTTGACTTGCACCATCCCGAATTGAAACAGCGATACCCGGACCTTAACTTTTCTAAGGCAATGAAAATACTGCATGGCTATTATCAGGGGCAAGTATTACTGGGGCTTGAAGTGACTCATCGTGCTTGGACACTGGTTGGCAGGGGCTTTTGGGTGGCACCTTTGAATTGGCCGATATTAAAAAACATCAGTCATTGGTTTTACCTGCTAATTGCCAAACATCGCCACCCGATATCCACTATGCTAGCCAAGGCTTTGAAAATCGAAGCTTCCAATTGCGAAGGGAAGTCTTGTACACACAAAGAACCAAAATGTCAGGCTGAGAATTGATAGTTTATAAAAGTCCAAGCTGCTGTTTTTTGGGTAGCTTGGAAACCACTAGCGCAAACGAATTATCAATCATTCGCTCAATTTCACCACTAGGAATCGTGCCATCTAAAATAATGGTGTTCCAAAGTCGTTTATTCATATGATAGCCAGGAATGACCGACTTAAAAATATCCCGTAAAGCTGACGCTTCATCCGGATCACATTTTAGGTTCATCCACCAGTCCAGATTGCCCTCATCATCACCTTTTCCCATTTTGCCCAGTGCTAAGGTAGCAAACATTTTTCCTTTTACTTTAAACACCGAAACTTCCGGCCCAAAGGGAAATGTTTCTTCGGAAAAAGGCTTCTCTAATAGATAGGTTTTGGCTTGCTTATGATTCATGGTGCTATTCCGTTTTGGCTTGCGTTTCCGTTTTGGTCAGCTGCTCATTTTGATAAACGACTTTACCATTAACAATAGTCATCAAAACATTTCCATCTAACAACTTAGTGGGTGCCGTTTCTCCAACTTGTAAAGGATCTATATCTAACACGGTAATGTCAGCCCATCGACCAATATCCAGCACACCCGTTTGCTCTTCTCTAAAAGCTGAGTAGGCTGCCCAAACAGTGTAACCCCGTAAGGCTTCTTCCGGTGTCATGGATTGTTCAGGATACCAACCATTTTCTGGTTGAGAGTTTTTATCTTGTCGAGTAATGGCAGAATGCAGTCCGTAAAAAATATTATGATCGGAACCCGGTAAATCCGAATTAAAAGTGAGAGCGACACTAGCTTGCCTTAAACTTCGCCAGGCATAAGCACCTTTTATTCGCTCGCTCCCAAGACGCGTTTCAGCCCAAGTTTTGTCTTCAACCGCATGGGGTGGTTCCATGGAGGCAATAATGGACATTTTGGCCAAACGAGGAATATCTTGCTCACTAAGCACTTGCGCATGTTCGATGCGATTTCGCTGGTTTTTCACCAATGGATTTTCTTGATAAATTGCAGCTAAGTAATCAAGGGTTTCACGATTTCCGGCATCACCTATGGCATGAATACCAACTTGAAATCCGGCTTTTAACAAATCTTCAACAATATCCCCATCAAAACCGTATCCATCTCCACTGATTCCTTTGTGATCGGGTAAATCAGAATAGGGTTCTAGCAATCTCGCTCCGCGACTACCAAGCGCGCCATCATAATAGGCTTTCACTGAACGAATATCTAACCAACCTTGCGGGTCGGAATAAGGGCCTTTTTTGATCCACTTTTCTGAAAGTGGTTTATCTCTCGCAGAGAGCATCGCATACATTCGGATAGGCAAATTATTTTCAGCGCGCAGACTTTCAAACGCTTTCATATGTGCAGTTGCCGCACCAGCTTGATGGACTGAAACATAACCATCTTTGGCTAATTGCGCTAAGCCATCAAAGACAAATTGTTTGAATTCAGTATCAGTCGGTTTAGGTACCCCATCTTTTATTAAGTTGGTGGCATTATTCAGGAATATTCCGGTCGGTTGAAATTGCTCGTCACGAAGAATTTCTCCCCCTACTGGTGCTTCAGTTTTATCAGTGATACCGATTAACTGCAGCGCTTTACTATTGGCCCAAATCGCAAACCCGTGCAAGCTTTTGAAAACCACTGGCCGATTGGGAAAGGCGGCATCTAAAACCTGGCGATTAGGATAGTTGGTTGCCCAAGCGCCTTCATCCCAGCCTTGGCCAATCAACCATTCATCTTTTGCAAGTTGTTTTTCAAACTGTTTTGCGCGTTCAACGGCTTCTTGGGGTGATTTTACATCGACTAGATTTACCCGCCTTAGCATTTCACCCAACTCTTCAACATGCACATGCGAGTCGACTAGCCCAGGGATGACTGTTGCGCCTTTCATATCGAGCTGCTGTGTTGAACTATCAATAAGTTCTTCGAGCTGCTTGCCGTCACCGATGTAGATTATTTTACCGTTTCGGATAGCCACGGTTGATGCGTCGGGATGCCAACCACCATCATAGGGCGCGGATGCTGCGGGACTTCCATCTGAATTAGGATCCGGCCAGCGAAATGAATAAACCTTGGCATTGCTCAGAACCAATTGCGCCGCTTTATTGGCTTGAGGTTTGGACTCTGTTGGCCCAACAGCTGGTTCTTGCTGTCCACAGCTCACTAAAACTAGAGCTAGAGATAGTGCTAATAACTTGAAGATTTTTTGACTCAATAAACGAGTAACTAACGAGCTATTCATAGTGTCCCTCTAGAACCGATGCATTAAAGAAGGACAACCATAACTCAAAATAAATCAAATTTCTCCTATCAGCACACAAGTCAGTGCTTGAAGCATGCTAACCATTAGCTATTAAAGGCGGCTCGACGTTGCCACTCTGCCGCAATTGCAACAATAATAGAGGTAGTAATTAGAAAACTGGCGCCGACATCGCTAATAGCCCCCCATGCCACTATGGCAGCGATCAAAGCAGCAATCACATAGGCCCAATCAGAATAGATCACGCTATTAATGGAAGCTTTAGGTTGCTTTTTTGTCGATGAAAGCCACACCAGATAGCCTGCAAAAACCATCAATCCTACACCACCAATTTGGATTAACAGTCCATCGCTAAGCCCGAATTGAAGGGCCCACCAGTTGCTGGCGGAAAGAAGCCAAATGGCACAAAGTGTTGAGAAGGACGCATTAAACCTAAAAGCGGTTTTAAGGTTGGAGTTGATCTGCATGTTGGTTACCTCATTTCGGATCGTTTATCGGGCTCTAAACTAATTTACTTTAAATTCATATAGTAAATATCATTCTAGATCAATTTACTTTAAAAAACTATAGTAAAATGTTACATTCCGTTTAATGAATAAGCGAAGCCACAAACAAAACTGTTCACTAGCCTATGCCGCCGATATTCTCTCGGAGCGTTGGACCTTACTGATCGTTAGAGAATTATTATTAAAACCCTGCCGATACGGCGAGCTTTTAAATAACTTGCCTGGGATGGGGACCAATCTGCTCGCCAACCGACTTAAGGAACTCAGCGAGCTTGAGCTGATCGAAAAACAACAAAGTCGCTATCAATTAACGGCGCTTGGTCAATCTTTAGAACCGACCATTCTTGGGCTAATTCGCTGGGGTTTTCAACTGAGCAAGGAATTCTCCGATCCGAGCTATTTACATCGACCAGAATGGGATTTACTGGCGATAAAGTCGTTGTTTAATCCAGCCAACAGTTCGGGCATTAAAGTTTGTATGCAGGTCACTTTTTTAGAAGACACCGAACAAAGCAAACAAACTCGTGCTGTAAAACAAGCCTGGATACTCATTGCGGATAATCGATTTTCCTTTCAGTTCGAGAAACCAAACACTGAGATTGATGTTCATTGGACTTGCAAACTTTCGCAGTTAGCTCAGCCACAAGCTGAAAGATTATTGACCAATCCAAAAGAATCAAATGCACTTAACCGTTTCTTAAGCACATTTGATCCTATTGATTGAAGTTGGCTCTTGTAAGAAGATTTAGGTTCTCAAATCCAAGGACGGTTTAAGTCGTCCCTCCGTTATACTCGGACCATAAATATCGACTTCCGTCTGCTCAATTTTTCTTACTAAACGTTGACGGTCATCATCTAACAGATTGACATGCCCCAATTTACGATTTGGTTTGGGTGTTTTGTTGTACATAAAAACTTCGCCAATTGAAATCTTTCGAGATTCTTTCGATTGGGTATGCTCAGATTGATCGATTATCAAATCGTCATTGTATAAATTAGACTGGTGTATTTCTTTGCTACCAAGAATATTAACCATCCCAGCGAAACCACTAATGTCGGTTAAACCAAGAGGCATGCCTAAAATCGCTCTCAGATGATTTTCAAATTGACTCGTCAGCGTTTGCTTAGTTGCTCCCTGACGATTAACTGTCCAGTGACCGCTATTATGCACACGCGGCGCAAGTTCGTTGACGTAAAAACCGTCTTGAACAATAAATAATTCCATCGCCATAACCCCAACGTATTGCCAGTGGTTAAACAGTTTTTGTAGATCATCTTCAATCAGTTTTAATAGATTCGCATCGATAGAATTATCTGGCGCGATCGATGAACGCAAAATTCCTTTTTGATGTCGATTTTCAGTCAGCGGGTAGAATTTACATTCACCAGTATTAGAGCGAACACCGATTAAAGAAACCTCTTTGATAAAGTCAATTTTTGGTTCAACAATCCAATTAATTTTAGAACTCTCCTTTAATAAGCGGTGTAATTGGGCTCGCGTTTTGATGTGCCATTGATTCTTACCATCATAGCCATCTTCTAATGCCTTAATCACAACCGGTAAACCAAAAATGTGCACCGCATTTTTGACTGACTCTGCACTATCAACCGACAACCAAGGTGTTGCTGCGATATTTAATTTAGACAAGGCGAGTTTTTCTTTTAAACGATTTTTGCAAGTCGCCACACACTCCGGTGATGGATAAACTTTGACGTGCATCGATAGTTCTAACATTAATCTAACGTCCACATTTTCTCGTTCGACCGTAATCACATCAGGATTGTCTAAAGCATCAAGAAGTCCTTGAATGCTCATTGGTCGATGCCAATGAACTACTCTACCTAAGCCTTTAACACATTGAATAGACTCATTTTCTAAAGCAATGAATGAAGTAGTGATTCCTAAGTCTTTACCTGCCTGTGCGAGTAACCTTGCGAGTTGACCGCAACCAATAATTGCAACATGCATTATGCTACCTCCTCAGCGATTTCGCTGGTTTGTTTATTGCGCCATTGTTTCAAGTTTTCGGAAATTGTTGAATTTGCCAGAGCCAGAATTTGTGAGGCCATCAACCCAGCATTAAATGCGCCTGCAGCACCTATTGCTTGAGTTGCAACGCAAACTCCGCGTGGCATTTGTACTATTGAGAGTAAGCTATCCATGCCTTTAAGCGCTTTACTCTGAACCGGTACGGCGATTACCGGAAGCGTAGTGAGCGCCGCCACCATGCCAGGCAAATGTGCTGAGCCACCAGCCCCAGCAATAATAATTTGAATGCCACGCGCCTCTGCTGACTGAGAAAATTCAAACATCCTTTGTGGTGTTCTATGGGCAGAAACCACTTTGGTTTCATAGGGAATATTTAAGGCTTCCAGTAATAAGGTCGCCTCTTGCATTGTCTCCCAGTCGGATTGCGATCCCATAATGATACTGACTAACGGTTTTGACATAACAATAACTCCAAATTAATTAGCTAAAAGGCTAGGAAACAAAATTAAAGTACCAGCTTGCCATTAACCAATAGAGTGGCAACCCGATGACGATATTGAAAGGGAAGGCGACTCCGAGTGAAGCTGTTAGCCCAAGCGAATGATTGGCTGTAGGTAACAGGCTTCGCATGGCCAAAGGTACTGCGATGTAAGAAACGCTGGCACTGAGCACAATGGTTAGGAATATTCCGCCGGCTGAAAAACCCAGAAACGTTCCGACCGCGCCACCAATGGTTCCATTAATAATTGGCATGACCATCGAAAATGCGGTTAAGAACAGACCATTTTGTTTTAAATCTTTAATTCGCTCTGCTGCGACAATGCCCATTTCTAGCAAGAAGAGTGCTAGTACGCCGTAAAACAGGTCGCTAAACAGCGGCATCACTTTGACCGATTGCTCGCCAGCAATGAGTCCGATAATCAATCCACCAAACATCAGTACCATACTTTGATTACTGATTATTTCCTTACCCCATTCGGACATCGAAACGTTGGAATTTTTATCTTTCGCCAACATAAAACCGACCACAATTGCTGGGAACTCAAGTAAAACCACAAACAGCGGAAAATAAGTTTCGTAAACAATGTTTTGTGATTCAAGCAGTGCAATTGCGACCGCAAAAGTACCGATGCTGACGGAACCAAAGTGAGCGGCAATTGCAGCTGAATCGTTCTTAGAGAAAGCACCAATTTTATTTAGGATGGGGAAGGCAATCAGTGGAAAGAGCAAACCCAACAACATGATGGTTAAAGATTGAGTGATTAATTCCAATGAGACATGTTCGGCAAGCGCCATGCCACCTTTAAGACCAATTGCTAACATCAGAAATAAGCTGATTGCTTGATAAAGCCCTTTCGGTAGTTTTAATTCAGAACCAATTAATCTGGCGACCACACCTAGCATGAAAAATAAAATCATTATGTCCAGTTGCATTAGTATTCGCTCCTATCAATTTGTGGCAGCAGTTAAACTATTTTTGTTGAACTAAAGATTTTGGTTTTGTCAGTATCACCAGTGCAGAAGAACTGCGTCTGAATTGAATACCACTTAAAATGCATAAGGAGCCGCCTATTGCGATGAAAAACCAAGAGGTCGATAACAGCGTTGTTGTTAACAATCCAATGGCTAGCAATAGGCCGCCGGAAAACATGCAAAAGATAAACTGGGGATAACTCATTACAACCTCCATTTTTGAGAAAAATGATTCAGTTGGTTAATTCAATGAGTGTATTTTTTCATAAAGATAACATAGATAATAATAGATATTATTCAGCGATAATATTTATTATTATCTATATAAATAGCAAAATTTCTTGTCTAGGCCACGTCAAAAGAGGCATGCAGCAAACATAATTAGCTTGGCTAATTAATTTAGGGATGGGTAGATTTCTACTTAAAGACTCTTGATATAATCTTTTGCTGTGGAGTTTTGTAATAGTTCTGCCGCGATTTCACTGCCATCGCTCTTCAAAAAATTCAAAAAGGTTTTGGCTATATCTGAAAGCTGCTTATTACGTAAATAAACAAGATACCAGTGGTATTGCATTGGGAAACCTTTAACATCTAATATCGCAATATCTTCACTTCGCTCTTGCGCTAAGGTATGTACCGATAGAATTGAAAGGCCCAAGCCAGACATTACCGAGTGTTTGATCGCTTCGTTACTTTCGATTGTCATTTTTTCATTAATTGAGTGTCCCGAATCGAGTAAAAACTTTTCTACCGAATGTCGAGTGCCCGAACCTGGCTCGCGCATGATAAACGGTTCTTCACACAATGCAGAAAACTTAATATTTTTCTTTTTGGCGAGTGGGTGATTAGCCGGGGCGACCACCACCAATGGATTATTAACAAATTCTAGTGTTTCGATGTCAATATCTTCTGGGGGGTGACTAAAGACATAAAAGTCATCTTTATTGTCACGCAACCGTTGGATCATCGCACCACGATTTCCGATATTAAAAGTGACCTCAATATTAGGGTACATATTGCAAAAAGGTCCCAATAAATGTGGGAAAAAATATTTCGCAGTGGTGACTACGGAAAGCTTTAACAGACCGGCTTGTAAACCAGACAAACTGCCGAGTCGGCTCTCTAAACGACCAACTGCATCAAAGATTTCCAAGGCACTTGCGTAAAGCTCCCGTCCAGCATCAGTTAAATAGAGCTTACGGCCAACTTGTTCTAGTAGTGCAACATCAAGATTATCGGCGAGTTTCTTGAGCTGTATGGAGACGGAAGGTTGCGCTAGGTGCAAATCTTGCGCCGTTTGGCTGATACTGCCCGTTTCTGCAAATTTTACGAATATCTCTAATTGCCTAAAAGTCCCTAAGCGTGCATGAAATCTGGAATGAGGTAATGGCATAGTGTTTTTATGGTACTTTCCGAAAAGACAATACATTTATTATAATAAATATTATTGCTAATTTAAATATATTATTATAAATGTTAATAATCCTTCATAATTTGCTTCATTGATAACCATTGCTTTGAGTTAAACCTCATTGCAGCACCATCCATCGCTAATTAGCCAAGGAGTTAATTATGTTAAGCAAATATTTATCAGTTCCGCTATTGATGTTAGTGTTGAACGTAACCCCAAGCCATGCAAAATCCTTCGACCCATTATCATCCAAGCAATTGAGTGAGTTATGCAAAGACTATTTAGCCCAACCTAACTCATCTCTAAGCCTACAATGCGCTCGATATATAAAAGGGTTTATTGATGGAGCTATCGCTGCCGATACTGATTTGGCCAACAGCCACATCGGTTCCAAAAAATCCATTTCATCATTCAAAGAGCGCGCCATTCAAAATCGAATTGGCAATCGCGTCACTCACTTAACCCTAGGTGACCGAGATTTAGGTGAGTTTTGTCTAGGTGAGCCTGTAACTATTGCCGATGTGATTAAAACCGTTGCGACTGAAATTAAAGCCGACGGATATCAGAATCAATCTGCACTCAAAGCGATGCAAGGCATGTTAAAACAAAAGTATCCATGTGAGGCTAGCTAACGTATTTAGTAACTATACAAAACGGTTTTACGGCAAACTGCCTCGGCAGTTTGTCTAATAATTTACGGGAGGCTCGAGTGGTTTAACCGGACAATCTAAATTTTAGGTTTTAAGGTAATTCGGTTTTCAGTTCGTAGCTCAAAAATACAAAGGAAGAATAATTGTGGTAAACAAAGTTTTATATCTATTTAGAAGTGAAGCGTCGGGTGGCATATTTTTAGTCATTGCCGCAGTTTTGGCCATGCTGATCGCAAACTCACCATTAAAAGATTGGTACAACTCATTGCTGGAAATTCCGGTGGTTTTTAGCATCGGAACTTTTGTTATTGATAAAGGCTTATTGCTGTGGGTTAACGACGGCTTGATGGCGTTGTTTTTCTTTCTAGTTGGTTTAGAAATAAAAAGAGAAGTTCTAAACGGTCAGCTGTCCGACGCTAAACAATTAGTTTTACCGCTGATTGCAGCAGTGGCGGGGATAGTGGTCCCAGCACTTATTTACCTGAGTTTTAATTCCGAAGATCCGATTGCGGCAAACGGTTGGGCGATCCCATCGGCAACCGATATTGCATTTGCGTTGGGTGTCTTTGTGATTTTTGGTAAGTATTTGCCACTAGCTCTGAAACTGTTTTTACTGGCAGTCGCAATTTTTGATGACATAGCGGCAGTAGTCATTATTGCTTTGTTTTATTCTGAAGACTTATCCATGGTTTCAATTTTAGTCGCTTCAATTGGGATCGCTGGTTTGTTCATATTGAACTATTTTAATCTTCAAATTAAAGCCGCCTATATTTTGATTGGCTTGGTCGTTTGGGCTGCGGTGTTAAAATCGGGTGTTCACGCCACTTTAGCCGGATTTGCGGTCGCTTGGTTTATTCCTCTGATGACGAAAAAAGATGGCGAGGAAGAATCAATGCTAGAAGGTATTGAGCACTCGCTCCACCCCTGGGTAACCTTCTTTATTTTACCGGTTTTTGCCTTTGCTAATGCCGGTGTGGATTTAGCCGGAGCAACCATGGAGACTCTGCTTAATCCAGTGACCATTGGTATCGCGCTTGGATTATTTATAGGTAAGCAAGTCGGCATTTTTGGCGCCTGTTGGTTAGCGGTTCAATGCAGGCTGACAAAACTACCTAAAGACGTTACTTGGCCGCAACTCTATGGAGTCTGCTTATTATGCGGAATAGGATTTACCATGAGTCTCTTTATTGGCACGCTAGCTTTTGAACACAATGGTCTGTTCTTACAAGAAAGTGTCAAAGTGGGTGTATTGATGGGATCTTTATTCTCCGCCGGGCTTGGTGCATTTGTCATCTCTCGAGTGAATAAGAGTTATCAAGCTCGAAAAAACAACAGCAACTCAAGCGAAGGTACACAAACAGAATCACCGGCCACGGCATAATTGAGTCAACCCAATTCAAGCCATGGCCGACTAATTTGATAACTGGAGTTAAGAAATGATTGACGTAAACAACATCTTAAAAGGGTTAACTTCAAGCCCTGCCGCTAAAGGTTTTTTGGGCGGCATCGCCGGTGGCGCAGCAACCAGCGCACTAACCAGTAAGAAAGGGCGCAAAGGTGCAGTAAAATTACTTAAATACGGTGGCGTTGCCGCGGTGGGAGCTATCGCTTGGAAAGCTTATAAGCAATATTCAAATAAGTCACCACAAGATCAACAACAATTTGAGTCAAATGGTTCGGCCGCAATTCAGCAACAACCACAGATTCAACAAGACCCAAATTGGCAAGGTTTACAGGCGAGCAACTTTAGAAACTTAGAAGTTGCAGAAAATGCCCAAGAACAAGCTCAGTTCATCATTAAGTCAATGGTTGCAGCAGCCATGGCTGATGGACATGTTGATGCCACTGAATACCAAAAAATATTGAGCAAAGCTGATGAAATTGGATTATCGCTAGAAGAAAAAAATATGCTTTTAGCTGAAATGGCGGCTCCAATGAAACTTGAACAGGTTATTGGACAGTGCAATTGTCCACAGTTAGCTTTGGAGGTTTATACCGCTTCGCATTTTGCTGTTGATGAAAATTTGAAAAGTGGTAGAGCCTATTTAGATAATCTTGCTAATGGCCTGCAAATTCCGATTCAACTGGTGAGAGCTGTGGAAGAGCAGTCTGAGAACCTATAAATTTAAATACCAATGAGCAGTCTAATATTTAGATTCCTCATTGGTGTTTAGCGCCTGCTAGCTTCCGCCATTTCTTGAAATTTATGATTAAACTTTAGGAATATCGAAATTGAATTTTTTGTTCTGCTGTATAGCAAAGAATTTTCATCATTATGCCATACATGAGCGTCAAAACTGAGACAGCAAATGCTGGACCGAAAACACCAGAAAATTCTGCCGCATCAATATTTGATGCCATTGCAACCCAACCGATAAATGTTGTAAAAACTCCCAAAAGTACAGCAGTATTTCCGGTAACTCTCAAGAACTGACAAGCACCTAAAACTTCTTTTTCCTGGACGTCTTGCTGATCGACAAATGACAGCCTAATACTATTTTTGTATGCGTCCACGGAACTCGCTGCAATACCGAACGCTAACGCAGGGGGGATCACCAAAATTAGAGAAGGCCAATCTATAAACATTTCTAATCGTCCTCCTAAGATCATCCCCATCAAAGTGACTGCTAGAAAAATAAAAATACTAATAATAAAGGCCATAAGCCCTCCTTTCTGTTTCCACATATAAAACAAAGCAGATCGAATACACTGCCGCCAAAACCAACGTTTAGGATCAAGTTTTAGGTTCTCTTGTCCGCACATTTGGCAAAATTCTTCATAGAGATCACCGAGTAATTGCTCACGAATATCGGCCGGAAGAACCCAAGCCAATATCTTCTCCGCAATAATCGGTGGAGTTGGGATGTTGTTCGGTAATTTACTCATCACCCACCCCCGGTTAACTTAGACATCGCAAAGTTACGCCTTGCCACATTTTGTCGATCGCAGAGCGTGACCGAGTTAATGCCTGTTTACCTTTAGCGCTGACTCTAAAATAGCGCTTTGCTCTGCCACCTCTTTCGGGCGTCGACTCTCCTAGCGATGATTTTATGAGTCCCTTTTTCTCTAGTCTTTCTAGAGTGGCATATAACGCCCCAATAGCGACATCTCTCTCTATTGTTTGCTGTAACAGCTGTCTAATCTTGGTGCCATATGCCTGTTTATCCAACTTCAAAAGAGCTAGTAGAAGAATATGTTCGAACTCTCCTAAGTATTTTTCTTTATTACTCATATTATTCCCAATAGTCACAACTATACTCTACAATATAGAACAAATTAGAAGTATTGCCAGAATTTATTCTATTTTGTAGTAAAAATATTAATAGGAACCTAACAAGATACTGATCCACTATGTCGAGCGAATCGATTTAAGTTGGTCTAGCGTGGCTAGAATTAGCCGAGGTTCTATTTGGGATTTTGCTTCTGAGTGAATAGTCGGTGTATTCCGAATGTGGAATCTGAGATGCCTACTTTACCGTTGCGACGCGATAACTAAACCATATCAATAACGAGCCAGTAACCGATTGCATTGCCCGCTGAAATTTATCGGACTTAGTAAAGTGGGAAGATTTTCCAATTAAAACGACCAAAGAGGAAAACCAGATCGCAGCGAATATCGCATGAATTGTCACTAACCCAAAGGAAGCCAATAAAGCCTCCTGTTCGAAACTGACAAATTGAGGAAAAACTGCCAAATAAAAGATTGATACTTTGGGATTTAATAAATTAGTTAACAGACCCTCGATAAAACTGGCCGTTAATCGTTTATTACTATGAGTTAACTGGTTTTTGTTAGAGGCCAAAAGTGTCGTTTTTTTTGCAAAGGCAGAGACAATCGCTTTTACTCCGAGATAAGCCAAATAAAGTGCGCCCAGAATTTTGACGAGTAGAAACAAATTAGCCGATGAAACGATGATCGCTGATAAACCCAACACTGACAAAGTACCGTGCAAATAGAAAGCGACGACGATCCCTAACACGTTAGCATAACCGTGTTGTTTGCCGAACGTTGGTACATTTTTTAAAAGCAGAGCGCCGTTTGGTCCTGGTGACATAACCATGACAGAAACGATTAGAAAAAAGGTAAGTAAGGTATAGAGTTCCAAAATAAAATCCTGTTTTATCTAGCGTTGAGTGAGTAATAAGTTATTTGGGGTCATTACCAGTACCAACGTTAAATTTACGCATGTAATTGGCTAGGGCTATGGAGTCCATATTATCTGATGTTTGCAAAGCGGTAAAAACACCCAGCTGATCTTCTTGCTTGCGCTGTTGTCCCAATTTATGTTTGGCATCGACCCGAGAAATAGTCAGTTTAAATGAAACAATCGCTTTACTCAGTTTCTGTTGATAATCTTCAGGCATCACTAGAGGGTTATTTAATAACTCGGGTTCATATTTTTTCACGGTATCTTTTACCACTTGAATGGTTTGTTCGTCTGATAACAATTCAAACTTGCCATACACATGAACGGCTGCATAATTCCATGTTGGCACCGCTGGACCACTGGCATACCAGGTAGGGGAAATATAAGCATGTGGCCCGGCAAACACTACCATCACTTGCTTGTCTTGAAGTTCTTTCCAGTGAGAATTAGCTCTTGCCATATGACTATATAAAGTACCTAATTCACCTTCATTGGCTGCATGCAAGAAGGGTAGATGAGTCGCTTCTAACGAATCAGACATCAAAATGCCAAACCCATAATCTGATATAAATTGGGTTACAGAGTTTTCCGGCGCCATAGTCAAACTTTTTGGAATATACATAGTGACTTCTCCTAAAACTCTTTGCCAATTTTTTGTTGCAAGGAATCTTTGACTTCCGGCCACTCCTGGTGGGTAACACTAAAGATCGCGGTATTTCTTAAGCTACCATCGGGTAGAATCCTAAGATTTCTTAAAACTCCTTCAAAAGTCGCCCCAATGCGCTGAATCGCATTTCTTGATGGATTGTTTTTCTCATGGGTTTTGAACTCGACTCTCACGGCAGCTAAAGTTTCAAAAGCATGTTGTAACAGTAAAAATTTTGCATGAGTGTTAACGTAACTGCGTTGATACTGAGGAGTAATGAAAGTAAATCCAATCTCTATTCCTCTGTCTTGCTCGCGAATGGAACAGTACCGCGTCGAACCGACAATATGATCAGAGGCTTTATCAATAATTACAAATGGAATATGTTGGCCTAATCGCTGTTGTTGCAAGGACTCCTCAATCCAGCTTTTACTGGCCTCTAGTGATTCGCAATGATTAGGCGCAACCCACTGCCAGAGCTCAGGATAATGGCCGGCGTGGAAAAACCCTTCGGCATGTTCCAATGCGAGTGGTTTTAACCTGACTTTATCTGTTTGCAGCTCGACTGGTTCTGGTTTGAACGGGGGTCTTTTCATTATTCCTAGTTCCTCTAATTTCTAGTAATTAGCCAGTTAAGTAGCTATTTTGACAGTTTTTGGTATATTTATAACAACCAGTTTTAACTATTTAGTTATACCAGTATCAGAGCCAACATCAATATCAACTTGAATATCCATTTGAATATTAAGACCGAATGAAACGACTGACGCTAGAGCTAGACTCAAGTATTCGACCGATCTACCTAAGAGTCGCTTCTGCCATTCGTTCAGCCATCAACAATGGTCAGCTGAAGCCCTCTGAGGTTTTACCATCGGCAAGAGAGCTAGCCAAAATCCAAAAAATTAATCGGCATACGGTGATGTCAGCTTATCAGGAGCTAATTGCTCAAGGTTGGCTTGAGTCTAAGGAAAGAAAAAACTATTCCGTTGTTGCTTCATTGCCGATTGAAATGAGTCAAGCAAAATCAGATCAAAGATTAATCTCAGATCAATTTGACTGGCCAGTTAACAGGCAATTTGAATCGCTTTCAACGACCAAACCAACCGCACAATTCGAATACAATTTTGCTGGAGGCATGCCCGATCTAAGTCTTTTTCCGTTTAAAGAATTTAAATACTATATGAATCAAAGTCTGCTGAATCCCAACTTAGAAAATCTGGGTTACGGGAATAATCAAGGTTCACTTAGTTTTCTTGAGCAGCTTAAAACTTACTTGAGACGAGCTCGTTCGATTACTAACAAAGAAATCATAGCCGTCAATGGTACTCAAGAAGCACTTTTTCTGATTGCACAACTTTTACTCAAATCGGGTGATCGAGTAGCGGTTGAACCATTGGGCTATCGACCTGCTTGGAACGCGTTTAGGAGTGCGGGAGCTGAACTTGTCGCATTAAAGCAGCATGCTAAGGGGATAAACACCGTTCACTTAAAAGAGCAGATTATCGAAAAAAATATCAAGCTCATTTATCTTACGCCACTGCATCAATATCCAACAACCGTAACCTTACCACTCGAAGAGCGGATGGCCATTTACTCTTTAGCTGTGGAGCACAATGTGATGATTGTTGAAGATGATTACGATCATGAGTTTCATTACGACAGTCAACCGTTAGCCCCAATGGCGGCAAACGACCCCAATGGACAAGTCATCTACTTGGCGTCATTTTCAAAAATAATGTTTCCTGGAAGCCGAATTGGTTGCATTGCCGTTGACCAGTCGTTAGTACCAGCATTGCTCAACTACCGAGCAGTGATTAATCATAAACCAAATAGTTTAGTGCAAGAAGCGATTGCACTCTGGATGAAAGATGGTGCATTTGAAAGACACTTGAGAAAAATGACCAAGATCTATCAACAAAGGCGCCAGGGTATCGTTGAAGCCTTAAGTCATTTCAAACAAAGCGGGGTTGATTTCGACTATTATCTTCCCGCCGGTGGTATGGCATTGTGGTTAGATATTAAGGGACATGCAAAAGAGCTTGAGCAGTTTTGTTTAAGCAACGATATTTATATTCAAACTGAGCATCAATTTCACTTGGATAAACAAAACAATCGAAATCGATTTATTCGTTTGGGCTTTGCAGCTATGGATTGCCAACGACTAGTTCAAGGCTTAACTAAAATTTTTGAATTCTTAAATAGTAGGGAAAAATAAAAAATGATTGAACTTAGTTTGCTTGCAATAGCGCTTAGTATGGATGCGTTTGCAGTGTCGATTGGGTTAGGAGCGCAACATCCGACGGATAAAATAAAGGTCGGTTTATTGGCTGGTTTATATTTTGGTTTTTTCCAAGGTCTTATGCCGCTGATTGGTTATTGGGGTGGAAAGAGTCTTTTAGAATGGACAGCCGTTTTTACCTCGTGGATAGCCTTTGGATTGCTCTGCGCGATTGGCGGAAAGATGATCTATGAATCGAGCCAAACCGATGAAAATAAATTTGATAAAAAGCTCACTCACTCAATTTTGCTAATACTTGCCATAGCGACCAGCATAGATGCAATGGCTGCTGGATTTGCGTTAAATCTACTCGATGTTAGTATTCTTGGTGCATGTTTATTGATTGGATTGGTCACCTTTTTGTTTAGTGTCGTTGGTGTGTATGCGGGTAATAAGAGTGGGACTCTATTGGGAAACAAAGCGGAATTTTTAGGCGGTATAGTACTTATTTTGATAGGGTTGAAGATTGCGCTTGGGTAAAACCGAACCGTTTCAGTCATTATTAGATAGTATATTCTCAGGTATTGCTATCTATTGTGTCGCTATGAGTCCATACTGATGACGTCATAACACGACGATAGTCCTTCGGTTGGCGGCTCTAACTTTAGGTTTAAGATTACTTCGCGAGAGGAATGTATCATGAGTAAAGGACAAAACAGTAAAAAGAATACCAAAAAGAAACCACTTTTAACGGCAAAAGAAAAGAAAGCGGCTAAAGCAGCCAAGAAACAAGAGTCTAATATTTTTAGAGATTAAAATGAAGATGAAGCGCATTGGTGACAAACACGCTTAGCAAAACGACTCTTAGCAAACAATCCGCTTGCTTCTTCTAAGAAGATAGCGAGTGTTTGTTATCAAGTAATGACCATCCTTCACACACAGAACAACCGCTAAAAATTACTTAAAATCTAAACTATCAATAATTTGATTTAATTCTAGTTGCTCACCGGTAGCTTCCTCACCACTGGATTTTGTTGATGAAGCCCTGCTACGCGCTTCTACTTGATCAATATATTGCTCAATGCTTGATTTAACTGCCGCTTGCATGGTCTTTAACACATCAACAATTTCTTCCTTCTTACGCACCCAAGTCTCGATAAACAACCCGTCCTCTATTTTAATACTCATTGAATAAACACTTTTACTGACGGTGTCGTTAAACACTCGACACCATGCTTTAGGGGCTTTGTGATTTAGCCTAAAAAACAACTCTATATAAGGTTCGGTTCTAATGACTGGCCGGCGCAATTCGTCGATTCCAGCGATTTTAAGATCACTAATATTTTCCATAGAAGGGGACACACTGAGAAGTAGCAGGAGGTTGAACAACAGCATACGCGAATCGTTGACTATATACACTGTATATCTAAGATATCGTTCAACCTCTTGATGGACTGAAGTCCGATCTACCACTAATTAGGCTTGCAGCCAATATGTACCGGAACAAACCTTAAGTACTACAATAGCGTATCCAAAGGTTGATAGCCGGCCACAATCGAATTTATTTCATCATCGAACCCTGTCATTTCCCAACGACCTAAAGCAATGGGGATGCTTCCGATCGCATTGAGCTTGTCAAAAAAATCTCTTAGGTGAAATTTCTTACCTTGAGCTTCAAGTTGTATTGCATAATCGGCTATGGTTCTTTCAAGTAAATACTTTCCAGTGATATAACTGCTTCCGTATCCAGGCTGCCGCATGTATAAGTGTTGCTCAAAGATCAGTAGTTCTTTTTCTACTTTCATCCAAGCGCGCGGCGTTTTATCTGCATGAATTTGACCGGCTTGCTCCATAGTCATTTGATTGGCGTGTGCATATAAAGATCCTAATCCTCTTGCCGCTCTCTGAGCGATCATGATCCAAACGATTTCTCTGACTCGAGGGTTGTTATCATATAGACCGGCGTGCATAAACATTTCTTCAACGGCGGTTGCGGTTCCTTCATTTCGACTATCAAAAATATTGTAGAGTAATGCCTCTCTTCGGATAAAACTTTTGTGAGGGGTATTATCCATACGAGCTAATTCAAACCAATGGTAAAAATGAGAATACAGTGGCGTAGGATCAAGGTGCGCACCTATCCAAAAAAAGTTTCTTTTATCAGCTGGTACAAATGCGCCAAGATGCTGATTAAGCGCTGGTTCAAAATAATCTGTAACGGTGACTATTTCTTGGTCACGAAGAAACTCTATAAAATTTTTGGCAGACCGTTTGGCGAGAGCATCGTATTCTTCAGGTGAGCTTGCTGGTTTTAAATCTGGAAGTTTTCGATTACGGTGCTCTTCTAACATTAAAGTCGACCAAGACCGGTCCAGCTCTCGCTTTAATAGAGTAACTTCTTCTTTCCAATCCATTGGCACTAAGTGAACGTTATTCATATACCAAGTATATTGTTCAACGCCAATACCGGAGGGACCGGTTTTTTTCTTTGCTTCACTTTGTAACCAATTCGCCAACACTTCACTCGATTGGATAGCTTTGTCGATGACTTGGTTAAGCTCGTTGTTGTTAGATTCGGCTACTTTCTTTTTTAGGCCTTTAAGCACTTTAACTTGAGTTCTAATATCGCGAATCCCGGCTTCCCACAACTCCGCAGCGTTTCCGGTAAGATTGGTTTGTGCTTGTTGATTAATCGATTCGATTCTTTCTAAATCGACGATCAAGCGAGCTTTTTCTTTGTTAGACAGTGGAAATTGATAGGTCCATAGCTCTGTTACACCATGATGGGTAGGGCCTTCATGAGCTGGAACATCGCTACGGTAGGTCCAAACGGATTTATAAAACGCAGGATCTCGTTGCCAAGGTTTTAAAACTTTATGATTAAACTCATAACCGTTTAATTCTGCCCATAAAATATACCAATCAACTTGGTCTTTAATTGGCCAGTTTTTTTTATCGATTTTTTTGAGTTTAGAACGAATAACTTCAAATTCAGGATATCGCTTCGCAAAAGTTTGTTTCCGGTAGTCGGGGGCGCCATTAAACTGTGGCGGGTTTTCGAATTCCCGCCATTCTTTGAACAGCGCTGTTAAACTATTGTAATCACTTGCAAATAAATAACTCGGGGTCATTGAAATTAGGAGAAAGAATAAACAGCGCCTTGCCAATGTTTGGTACTGAATGTTGTTGTTTTTGAATTTCATATTGTTTCCAGTTTAAAAAATTATTCTTTTCTTTTAAGTCGAAGTTCGGAAGACTCCTCAACAGAGTTACTCAAATAACTTTCAATTCTTTGTAGGTTCTGAGGTAACCCGGAAAATTCGAATCCTAGTGAATGTTGATGAGAATCGTCAAGGCTCTTAAGATTGGTGGCGTCAAAATAGCGAAAAGAAATAGAACTTTCAGACGAGTTTGGAATCATTACCAATCGCGGCTGATTTCCTTGCGGGCAGTAGTGAGTGGCCATGAGATCGTCAGCGTTTCGATGGTACAAAGTCAACGAATGTGTTTTTCCCTTATACATCCATGATTCAATCAACACACTTTTATTGGCGGTTAATTCAAAGGTGATTTCAAAATCTCCATTCTTATCGCTTTCTTTTTCCCAAATACCTTGTAATGACTTTAGTTTTTCAAATGCTTGGTTGGCATTGAGGGACTCCATAGCCTCAAGGTAGCTAACCTGAGGAATTAAAGAGACTAATAGAATACAAACCACTTTCATCATCGAATAGACCTCTCTTTTCCCTGAAAAATTGACCTAAATAAATCGGGACTCCAATTTAAATGTTTTTAAGAAGTCCAGATTTAGATATTTATACGATTTATTTCAAAAACTTATCTAAGAATTCTACATAAGCATTCGAGGCAGTAATACGATTTACTTTTTTTCTAAATCCGTGGCCTTCGTCAGGGAATAACACATATTCAACTTCGACGCCATTCTTCCGAATTGCCTCTACCATTTCATCACTTTCAACTTGAAGCACTCTCGGATCATTAGCGCCTTGTACAATCAGAACTGGATTCTTAATTTTGTCCGCGTGGAATAATGGAGAAATTGCATAATGTCGATCAGCGTCGGTAGCCGGATCACCCATTTCGTCGTACAGGGCTTTTTTGAATGCTTCCCACCAAGGCGGAATGCTTTCTAAGGTTCGCTTCCAGTTAGTTACGCCAAAGATGTTAATACCCACCTCAAACTCGTCAGTAAAAGCCATTCCAGCCATCGTCATGTAACCACCATAACTACCACCGATAATGCCTATTTTTTCAGGATTAACCCAACTTAAAGTTTGCAGATATTTTTTGCCGTAAACAATATCCTGCAAATCATCTTCGCCATGTTTTTTGTCATCCAAGTGAAAAAAAGTTTTTCCATAGCCGGATGAACCACGATTATTAACTGCGAATATTGCGTAACCTTGATTGACCAAATGTTGAATGGCAGCTCGATAACCTTTACGCGATTGACCACCTGGCCCACCATGAACCCATACCAAAGCTGGAACTTTGTTAGTTGCAGTAGCTTGCTTTGGCTTATACAAAATTCCAGGAACTTCTAGCTGATCAAAACTCTTGAATCGCCTTACCTCACTCGAGACTAGATGCGACTCATCCATGGCTGGGTTAAGTGTTTGAGTTAAACGCTTAGCAGAAGACTCACCAATTTTGTAGGTATATAAATTAGAAGGAGAAGTATCTGAATTAATATAGAACACCATGTGATTACTATCACCAGAAAAGTTGACTCCTCTTAAATCACCCTGCGGCAATTCTGGCAGTGAAATACTTTTTCCAGTCGCGACTTCTGCAATGTCGATGCGAGTTTGACCATCATCATTGATGCCGGCAACCCTATATTTTCCGTCATCCGAGAAATAGATAAATGCGACATCCCAGCTGGCTTGATAGAACAACGATTTACTCTTGTCCGCGAGCTTCAAACTCCAAGCTTGATTGAACTCACCAAATTCATTGGTTGCATAGATCAATTGTTGACTATCTGGGGTAAAAGTATAACTAGAATGACTTACGTTGCCAGTATGCTCAGTAATTAACTCCGAGGCTTTATCTTTGCTAGTTAGATCGACCAGATAAATATTAGAATCGGCATTGCTAATATTTTTAGTTAAAGTGAGCCATTGTCCATTTGGGCTAACGGTATCAAGAGATAAATTATCATTGTTTTGATAAACCATTTCGCGACTGTAATCATTAATCGAATAGAGATACAAATCGAATGCCTTTGGATCTCGTTCGTTGGTGGCGACAAAAAAGCCGCTGTTGTCTTCTAACCAGCCATAAAAACTTGCTTTAAGATTATCGCCAGGAGTGAGGTCTTTAGCTTTACCATCCTTTTCTCGAACAAATAGGTGATTAAGTTCGTTACCACCTTGATCAGCGGTATACAAAACTCGTTCATCTTGCGGAAACCAGCTCACACCATAGATGGCATCTGATTTCGAGTCGGTTAGTTGAGTGCTGGGCGACCCATCGAGTGGATATTTGTAGGCGTTATAAACGCCAGAATGATCGCTAGAAACCAATACCGCAGTTGCATCATGGTTGATTGATGAACCAAACACCGAAGTAGTTTTAAAAAAATCTTCAGCAGAATATCGCTTAAAAGGGGAGGATTTTGCGACTCGGTAGGTTTTTTTCGACCCTTTGGCTGCATCAGTGAGTGGTGCGGGATCTTGTTGTGACTGTTCACAGCCAACCAATATCAGGGACAATAAAGACCCCAATATCCAGAAAGAACGAGTGGGTTTCATTAGCGAGCTCCATTGATTAAATTATTTTAGTTCTGACAATACTGCTGCAAGAGTCTTTTGATTTTAGATTAACCGATATAATGTAACGGATTTTGCAAATTAATTCTATCAAGAGTTCTATTTCAATACTTTCGCTCTCCTGCCAACCAAACCTGATTGACTTGTATGTTGTCCCATTGTGTCGGATCTAACGAATAGAGATCACCGCTAAGGAGGGTAAAATCTGCTTTCTTACCGAGCTCGAGACTACCAATGTGAGTTTCCATATTGAGTTGCCAAGCTCCATTAATGGTCACCGTGCGTAAAGCTTGCTGTGGGGTCAACGCTTGTTCACCACCCAGAATTTTTCCTGAAAGAGTTTGACGCATCACTGCAGTTTTCATCAAACTAATTGGATCTGCTGGGAACATCGGTGAATCAGCATGTAAGGTCGGATGTAATCCCAACTCAAAAGCGGTTTTCACCGGTAAGACATTTTGCGCTCGTTGTTCACCAATTATTTTCTCAGACAGCGCATCACCGTAGTAAAGAATATGGTTGATATGAAAACTAGGTGAGATTCCTAATCGCTTGAAGCTCGCTAATGTTTGTTGTTTGACTAGCAAACAATGTTCAAATCGATGTCTTTGCTCATTAGAACGACTACCCAATAACTTTTCAAAAGTTTCCGCTGCCAACTCATTAGAGTAATCGCCTTGACTATGCACCGCTAATTGCCAACCTGCATGGTGAAACTCGGTGATTAATTTATTGAATGACTCTTGTGATAGTCGCGGGGCACCTTTGTGACCTTCAGAAATCCCCATTGCTTGGGTTATGGGGTTATGCAAGTAGGGTTCTTCTAGTGCCATTGTTCCTGTATAGGGAGATCCATCATGCCAAAGTTTAATGCCCAAGATTTGATAAAACTCATTGTCTTGCGAAGGGCTGTCCGGAAGATGTTCAAGCTCATCTTCAGTGAGGTAAACAAACTGGCGGATTCGAGGCTCAAACCAATCAGATGAGGCATATCGAGCTGCCATAGGTGGAATGTTAAATCCTGCGGATGCCACCGAGGTGAAACCAGCCTCGACTAAAGACTGCAATGTTTGCTGATAACGTCCCACGACCGCTAGTGGCGATTTTAATTCGGCTAATAACGGTGAAGCAGCATCAGATTCTGCAATGAATCCATTCAATTCTCCTTGTTGGTCTCGAGCATAATAACTACCATTTCCTGGATCCAGAGTGTCACGACTAATCCCTGCTTGCTCAAATGCTAAAGAATTAGCCCAAAACGAATGCATGGTTTGAGAGACGATAACGAGTGGGTTATTGGGCGCAATTTCATCTAAGAATTGTTTATCTGGTAAAATTAAGTCTGGCATTAAAACTTGGTCAAGCCCCATTGCGTAAATCCAATCTCCCTTATCAGCTTGAGCGACTTGCTGTTTTAAGTGTTGCCACATGGGTTTTGATGACTGAAAAGTAAATCCGCTTAAATCTATAGTGTCGGCAAATACCGCAGTGAGAGTTGGGTGTTCATGTGCAGCGATAAACCCCGGTACCAGCACTTGCTGTTTAAAGGACAGTACCTTGGTAGAGGAACCCGCTAATGATTTAATTTCTTCGCTATTTCCAACGGCAATAATTACCCCGTCTTTAACCGCAATGGCTTCAGCCACTGAGTTGTTTTGATCGACAGTCAATATCTTAGTATCAACGATAATAAGATCTGGATAACGGTCGTTGGAACAACCGACTAGCATTAGTATCAGTAGGCTAGTTAGAGTACGCATATGAAGTGTCGTCATTAACTCTCAAGAATTTAAAAATAGAACCCGACAATACTAGCCGGTTTTACAGTATCAAATCAAATAGTGCCGATTACATCTAACTCTGATCTAAGTCATGTTCTTATTGTTAATTATGGCTGAAGATAACAATTCCGATTCTCTGTATTGAACAAAACCTATTTAACACCATGCAACGACTCGCACTGAAGCAAAGAATTGATCAACGAATAACTGCTAAGGTCGCCTCTCTGCTCTCTCCGAAATCGCTTGGCACTATAGCAACGATGTGCCCCTTTGATTTTAACAAGAAACTAATAAACTATTTACTAAACGATGCATTTGTCGAACAAATAGCTGATGGGGATTTTGAATTTTTGCAAGGAAGAAATTTAATGGTTGAATTAATTGATGCGGGTTGCTTTATCGGAATAAGCTATGTGAATCAGCGATTGCTGTGTAATTATTTTGATTCAGTCAGTATTGCTTCCGACGCCACTCTTTCATTGAATTCTTATGATGCGATCTTATTGATTGAACAAACGATTGACCCAGACACTCTATTTTTTCAACGGAAGTTAAAAATAAGTGGTGACACAGAATTGGCTCATCAAGCGAAAAACACTATTGATACTCTCGATCAAGAGCGTATTCCAAAAGTAGTTCTAAGACTAGCTAGCCTTTATAGAGAACGATTTGCTTTATCAACATAATGTATTTTTGAGCAACAAGTATTAGAACTAGCCTACTTGGTTCATTCCTTCGATTTGAAACCAGTATCCATTGCAATATTGATAATCACCGAGCAGTTTATTTGGCTCAAACAGAGGCTCTGCTAGAGTTAAAAATCCGTCACTTATTTGCTGAATAACCTCTATGGTATCAACAGCCGAAACCGGGACGATCCTAAAAATATCAATTCCATGATTAAGAAGAGAAAGACTTTGATGGATTAGATTACTTACTTTAGAAGACTGCGTCTGAATACCGTTTATTTGTACAAAGCCTTCGCCTTCTTGAGTGTTTACTAAGATTCCTTGTTCGTCTTCCAAACACCGGAGCTGACATTGATCTTTTGTTAACTGATGATGGCGAGCGGTAAAACATCGTGCTGAATATGCCAGCGGCATTCGTCCAAAGACTTGATATTCAATCTCTACGGATTCTCGTGCCGCGAGTTGAATCATCGGCGAAAGATCATCACAACCCAACTCTACCGGTACTACCCAACGTGACATCCCCAACTCTTTCAGTCGCATAAGACTCCGATTGTTGTATATGTTTATTGCGCTCCCTGCTACAAATGAGTTTTTGTTTTCACTGGCAATTTGTATCGCAGCAACATCATTGGCTTCAATTAAATAATTCTTTTGTGACGCCAGCTTTGATAAATAACCTAGCTCCGATTCTGCTTCCAATAAAGTCAATGTCGAAAGTACCACCTGCTTTCCGTTAGCAGATAATAGTTCCGCAATCGCCAGCCAATCAGCCAACTTCATTGAGCGTCTTTTCGAACAAACCGTTTCGCCAATGTAAACGATATCAACGGGAGCACTGGCAACTTGATGATAAAAACTCAAATAGCTTTCTTTTGACCAGAAATAAGGCACCGCAGCTAACGAAATTTTTGGTTTAGAATTAATCATTGCCAAGACCGCTCGTAGGCTCCAATAGTTGTTTGCTTGCCCTCCGCTAGATTAGCTAGACCCGAAATTTCTTCCAAACCGACTCGTTTACCGTGTAGAACGACTCGATCAATCGCCTTTCGCCATGCTCGAGTTACTTGATTAACATATGCCGGACTTCGCTGACGCCCTTCAATTTTGATCGCCGCGACACCCGCGGAGTTTAACTCGGGTAAAATTCCCATTGTATTTAAACTAGTAGGCTCTTCTAATACATGTTCAACGGATGAGTTAACCTCAAATCGTCCCTTACAAAGCGTCGGATAGCCTGCATTTTCACCTTCAGAAAATCGATCAATCAGTAAATTATTCAAGCGTGACTCTAACTTGCCATCCTGTTCCTGCCAGTCAACATAGGCCGCTGGAGAACACACACCCATAGTATTAGGTGATTCACCCGTCATATAGGAAGATAAATAGCATCGTCCTTCTGCCATTATGCATAGACTTCCGAAACCAAAAACTTCTAATTCACATGGAGCTGTCTTAGCCAACTGAGCAACCTGTCTTAAAGATAACACTCTGGGTAATACAGCTCTTAGAATTCCGAAATTTTGGTAGTAAAAATTAAGCGCTTGTAGATTGGTCGCGGATGCCTGCACAGAAAGATGGATAGGAAAATCAGCAGAACGACTTCGAATATATTCCATTACCCCAATATCGGCGACGATCAATGTATCTATTCCCAAATCCATCGCCTGGTCAACTGAGCTAGTCCAGCGTTGCCAGTGAGCTTCTCTTGGATAAGTATTGATTGCGCAGTAGACTTTACATTTTCGCTGGTGGGCGTAGTCGATACCTTTAGTGATTTGTTTATCAGTGAAATTGAGACCAGCGAAATGACGGGCATTTGTCTCATTCCTAAGTCCGATATAAACAGCATCAGCACCGCCATCCACAGCTTTGATCAGTGATTGATAGTTACCGGCTGGACACACTAGATCCATAATTAATCGAGGTCATGATGGTTTTGAATGTGCCATTCTAGGAAAGATTAGTTTGTGGTGATTGACCTATGTCAAGAGAAAGCAATTTTACCAGTAGACGCTTGTCACGCTTCAACAATGAAGTATTTAGTGATGTTTGTTGAAGAAAGGCCTGCTGATTAGTAACTAATTGGCCTGCTTAAGCGCTTCTTGATACTCTTTTTCTGACATATCTAATTTAATAGCGCGAACAAAATCAATCGCATCATCAATATCTTTTCTTGCGACAGAAAGTACTACTTCGTTGTTATTGCACTCGGGGAGTTTTTCAATCAGTCTTAAATTATCAACTTTTAAAATTAATTTATTTCCGAAGAGGCTTTTTTTGTAGCTTAGCTCGACTATATTGGCTAAAGGCAGTTTAACTTCGGTTAAACCTGATTTTACAACCCCTAAAATAGCATCAACCGTTTGAAATTGAATTAGGATAACTTCATCGTTACTAATCAATAAGCCTTTTGACTCGGCAAGCCCTTCAAAGCTATCAGCTAGTTTAATTGGAATGGAAAATGATTGCATGGCAAGCCCCCTCAAAGCCTAGTGGTTAAACACTAACGGATCTTATGGTTAGTGCATTATTCAGTGTACCGGCTTACAACGATTTATTTCAAATTATATTCGTTACAGAGTATGAAGGAATGTAAGCGAGCTTTACCAAATGGCTGGATTGATATGGTAAAAGCCCATTAATTGCGCATAAAGAGCTGAATGTTCACGCTCTAGTGCTTGTGGACGTTCAAAAAACACTTCGCTGGCTACTGCAAAAAATTCGGCTGGATTGGTAGCGCCGTAATGATCAAGCAAAGTATCTTCCCCGCGATGTGCTTTTCGTTGAAGCACTTCAAATTCTTTGGTCAATACATGTGACCAACATTTCTTGTTTTTGTGCCGCAAGAAAGGTGCACCATTGGCAACGCCTGTTTCTTGATCTAACTGGTGTGCAAATTCATGAATAATCACATTATGACCGTCATTAAAGACTTGTGCGCCATGTTTACTGTCTTTCCAAGAAAGAATGACTTTACCTAACTCCCAAGACTCGCCGCTTAACACTCTAGGATTGTTTTGCAAGACTCCGGCAGCGTCTTTAGTCGCATGGCGGGTCACAAAAGCGGCAGGGTACACGTAAATTGACTTGAGCTTTGGATAATAATTTGTTTCTCGGTTAAGAAGCAATAAACAGGCTTGCGCTGCGATTGTTACGCGGATCTCGTCATTAATCTCTATCCCCTCAAACCCCTGAAAAGATTTTTCATTGAGAAAGACCAATACATGTTGCTTTAACTGCAACTGGATATCGGCCGGCATAGAATAAAAGAATGGGACATTCCTCTTTAAAATTGCACGCCATTCTTTTGGAAAGGGTTGAGATTTGATTTTGTTGCGCTGATAGTCAACCCATTTGGGTTTTAACAGAATATAACCAATCAACACTGCAACAACTAGCGAGATAATAACAATAGGTGACATAGTGCAACTCAAAACAGAGACAAACCATTTTAATGGTGTTGACTACAACCGATTTCAAGTCTAACGATTTTGACATTTATCATTTGGTTCGAAAATTGCTAGTCACTATCTACCAATCATCAGTATATAGAGAGTTCAACCAATAATGAGAAAATTTTTATTCACTTTTATAGCTTTAAACTTGCTAAGCGCGGCGAATGCCGAGACCTCTTCGTCTCTCACACAACAAATACTGTCACTCGATAAGAAAATGTTCGATGCTTTCAATACTTGTGACATTAAAACAATGTATGCGCTTTTTGACCAAGATTTAGAGTTTTACCACGACAAAGGTGGTCTAACTAACTATTCTCAAAATCTTAAAGCCACGACTAATAACTGTAATGATAAAATCGGCTTAACACGAACTCTATTACCAGAGTACAACGCGATCTATCCTGCCGGTGATTATGGTGCTATTCAAGAAGGCCGTCATCGATTCTGCCATGTAGCAAATGGAAAAAATGATTGTGGTACTTTTAAGTTTGTTCATATTTGGAAAAATACTAATGGCCAATGGACTATCAGCAGAGTAATTAGTTATGACCATTAGTAAAACCGCACTTTGAATTAGTAATTTTGTTCGCTAACTAATTTTTAGACTTTTTGATTTCGGGGCCGCTAGATTCCATGAGACACTGAACTTCATTACTTATTCAGCTTCGTAGCCCACTAGAGTTAGTGGGTCGCTAATAATTTTCAATTGAGCCTGATATCTTTCGGTGGTATCTGCGGACGAAGCACCAATTAGTTGGTCGCCCTGATAATATAATACATATTTTTCGCCTGTTCTCATGCGCCGATAAAGCCTTGAACTTGAAGGGTCGCAATTCGAACACTGATTGCTAACTGATAACGATTGACCTTTAATTAGATGAAGTTCGTTAAATATCATTGAAAAAGTAGGATGCGTACGAGCAACTTTATCTCTCTTTACGAGCGCTAATAGCTCCTCTAGAGTTGATGCTGGTGCTGTTGATTCTGATTTGGGTAAGCTCGCTGGATAGGTAACTTGTTTATCAAACAATTCAACCCAAACGATCCGATCTGCTTGCTCCGCTAGTTGTTTGATTCGAGTAGAGTCATATGAAAAGGGAGAAGGCATGCAGGCATCGCTCATGCCAACATACAATATTCCAAAAAGTAAAATTAGCAATTTCATAATAACCTCCACCAACTATTACATTTGTAACACAATAGTTACATATATGCGCGCGTATTGCAAATAGTGCGACTAATTGAATGAAGCCAATTACCAAATTTTGGTTTTCTAGACATAAAATTACGCTCTACGACTTTGAAAATACTGAAATAATGGTAGGGTAGTGAGCTATCACATAAACCTAAATTTTGAATAACAATGACTTCCGAAAACAAAAAAACCATTTCGCTTGTTCTAGGTAGCGGCGGCGCTAGGGGATTAGCTCATATTGGCGTCATCCGCTGGTTAGAGGAAAACAATGTTGAAATCAAATCGATTTCCGGTAGCTCCGTTGGTGCTATGGTGGGTGGCGTTTATGCCGCAGGAAAACTCGACGAGTTTGAAGAATGGGTAAGAGCCATCACCAAATTGGATATCATCACGTTACTGGACATTTCCTGGCGCAAGAGCGGTTTAGTCAAAGGTGAAAAAGTGATTAACACTCTCAAGGAATTAGTCGGTGATTTAACCATTGACGAATTACCGATTAAATTTACCGCAGTTGCTTCTGATATTTTGAACGAAAAAGAGGTTTGGATGAATTCTGGCAAACTGTTTGATGCCATTCGAGCATCGATATCCTTACCATTATTTTTTACTCCCTTTCCTTATCGCGGAGTCGACTTGATCGATGGTGGTGTCCTTAATCCGGTGCCAATTGCGCCGACATTTGGCGATGGCAATGATATTACCATTGCCGTTAATTTGGGTGGTCAAGTTGAAGTCGACGACACTCATCATCCTGAGTCGACTCAAATCAAGAAACCAAATAAGAACGGCGACAAGAAACCTTCAGCTTTGGCTCTAAAAATTAATAGTTTTATTGAGTCCTTAAAAGGCTCTTCCGACAATGGCACTCATAATAATTGGGACGTTTACGACGTCGCCAACCAAGCATTTGATGCAATGCAAAGCACCATTGCTCGCCATAAACTCGCTACTTATCCGCCAGATTTTTCGGTAGAGATTGCAAGGAATGCTTGTGGTATTTTGGAATTGAATCGCGCCGACGAAATGATAAAGCTAGGCTACCAAAAAGCAGAAGAGTATTTGCATGACAAAATTTAGCCGCCGATTTTACTTCTCATTGCGATCCGGCCAATGAACCGAAGAGAATTTATAAATCGACAATCCCAAATAGGACTTGGTTTAGCTACTATCTCCATACTCGGAGGTTGTTGTAGCATTTTGGAGGAAAAAACGATGTATGGAATCATTGGTAAGATGCTTGCACAACCCGGCCAGCGAGATCAACTAATCAATATTTTGTTAGCTGGCACGCAAGATATGCCTGGTTGTAAGAGCTACATAATCTCTAAAGATCTAAGCGATAAAAATGCTCTTTGGATTAATGAAGTTTGGGAAAGCAAGGAAAGTCACGCGGCTTCACTGAAACTAGAGTCCGTGCAACAAGCTATTTCAAAAGGCAAGCCATTGATTGCTGGGTTTGGCGAGCGATACGAGACCGAACCCGTTGGTGGACACGGTCTCGGCTAAGCTATTTTGAGTGTGTCAAAAACCAATCAACCATCGTTCCGGCTAAGTAGGGGTCTTGATTAAATAGCGGCAAGCCATGTCCATCTCCCTTATATAGTTGGATTTTCGACTTTAAACTTTTAGCCTTTTCAAATGCTTTTTTAGCGGAATTGAAAGTGAATTCATCGCCTTGGGCGGCAATAAACAAAGCGGGTATATCACTCAATTTCACAAATCGTTCGATTCCTTTTTCACCCATTCCAGATGAGAAAAAACTCAAACTAGTTGGAGGTTGTTTTTCGGCAAGTATTATCGCTTGCCCGCCACCACAGCTGGCGCCTATAAACGCGATGTTTTGACTACCAACTTTATCGACCAAAGTTTGATACGCTAGCTCTACATCCGATGGCCAATGCTCAGCTCGCATTTTTCTAACCATTGCGACCAATTCGTCCCGATTGCCAGCTTTCGCTTCCATCTTATCCATTGAATAGGTTTCGTTGACGCTCTTACCATACCCCCTAAAATCGAGCGCCAAAGTGTGAAACCCTCTGGCAGCAGCCTTTTCTGCTAGGGCAGAGTACATAGATTTATCGGCGTTACATTGATGCAACATCAACACTCCGCGTTTCGACAAAGTCTTGGGTTTTAGATATTCAGCAGAAAGTGAGAATCCATCTTTCGCCTTGATCGAAATACTTTCAGCAAGAACCGTTGTTGAGGCCAAGAAATTGCTAGAGATTAAGAAAAAACCGGTTACTAAACCGCGTCGTAAGTTCATGTTTACTCCAAATTAGATACTAAGCGGATTAGTTTACTTTGAATATCAATGAGTTTGTTAATACAAATGTAACAATGGGTGAATCATTTTCTTAAAGGTTTAATTAGTTTTTCTTTTTGTTTTAGAAATCGAATTATGGGCAGGCCAATTTCTCTCAAGTGTTGATAAAACCCAGTTAATTCGCCTCAACATGACTAAAAGTTATTTCCCTTCGGCTAGCTAACTGTTCAATACTTAAACAAACTAACCCCAAAATACCTCAAACGGAGAAGAACGTGTCTCAAACACAAGGCCTTGTACAGGAACCGCAGTTCATGCGTTCCCAGGTAGTTGCTCAACAGCCGAGTAACTTAACAGTAACTTCACTCATCCCGAAAAATGCCTCTGTTTTTCAATCGTGTTTCTCCAATTTCTCGTCTTATCACTCTTCTCGTCAACTCTACTATTATTTTAGTCACTAAATACTAAAGTCCATTTTCATACGTTCGCCAGTTAGTTCGATTGGCGCTATCGCTGAGACCAAGCTCAAAAAGAATCCTTTTTTATAGCCATCACAAACTGATGACTTAATTCGAGACTATTGATCTCGATGACTAAATTTATATAGAGAAATATTATGACCACCGAAACGCTTGCACAAATTAATAAAGTTAATAACTTAAATATCGAATCTGAAAAGGTACTGATTACACCACGTGAACTAAAAGAAAAACTACCTCTGCCGCCATCTAGCGCGGCATTTGTATCACGTTCCAGGCAACAAATTGAAGCGATACTAGATAGACAGGATCCTAGGAAGATTGCGATTGTTGGGCCTTGTTCTATTCACGACATAAAGTCGGCTAAAGAATACGCATTAAAACTAAAACAATTAGCCAAAGAAGTAGAAAACGAAATTTACTTGGTAATGCGAGTTTACTTTGAAAAACCAAGAACCACGGTTGGTTGGAAGGGGCTGATCAATGATCCTAATTTGAATAATAGTTTCGATGTGGAAAAGGGTTTAGAAATCGCGCGCGAATTGCTGTTGTGGCTTGCTGAAAATGAAATTCCTGTGGCGACTGAAATGCTCGATCCCATTAGTCCTCAGTACTTGTCCGAATTAATTACCTGGACCGCAATTGGTGCACGTACCAGTGAATCGCAAACCCATCGTGAAATGGCCAGTGGTCTTTCCATGCCAATCGGATTTAAAAATGGCACCAGTGGCTCGTCTGGGGCAGCACTTAATGCGATGAAGGCCGCGGCCTCAGGTCATAGCTTTATGGGGATCAACAATTTAGGTCAGGTCACTTTGTTAAATACTACGGGAAATCGCCATGGTCACGTTATTTTGAGAGGAGGCAATAAACCCAACTACCACCCTGCTGATATTGCTCAATACGAAGAAAAGTTAGAGTCGAATAATCTACCCAACAATATTATGGTGGATTGTAGTCATGGCAATAGTAATAAAGATCCTTCAAACCAACCTGATGTGCTAGAAAACGTCATTGGCCAAGTGGTCGACGGCAACCAATCAATTATCGGTTTCATGTTAGAAAGTCACTTAAAATCTGGTAATCAAAAAATCAAGGATGATTTGTCGCAACTTGAATATGGTGTATCCATCACCGATGCCTGTATTAATTGGAAAACCACGGAAGACGTGTTGATTAAAACAGCTCATCAATTAAATGAAACTAACCTGCAAACTAAAGCATTAAGGAATGGGATTACTTTTTAGGCTTGATTTGAGTTAGCTAAATTCCGCTGCAAGGCCTTCATTGATGATGGAACGTCAAAAGCGTTTCGCAGCGGTGGCGCTGTCAAATAAATAGGTTGCTGAGCGGAGTCGAAGCATTAATTTTGGTTCTTCAAAAAAACAAAAAGGATGTCCCTTATGGGAAAATAACGAATAAATCCCAGATTAAGTCTAAAAAACAACATTTTCGCCTAAGCTGCATTTATAGCCATCAGATAATGATGGCTATTTGATTTCTCTTTTATGCTTAGTTTCCTGAACGATTAATTGCTTCTTTACCGTTGTAAATTAAACGAGTGGACCAAGGAATCGGATTTCTTAAAGCGTAATGAGCCATACAGCCATTTTCTGCTTCATCAAGGAGATCTTTAATGTTTTCTTCTGGCTCTGGACTTTCAATAATCACGTGAGTTTCAACCACATCACAACCGCCATTGGTCATGTAGCCATGATCTCGCATATGCCCTAAGTTGGTTCTAAACACGATACGCTGTTCTAGTTTTAAACTATCTACCTGAATCTTGCGAGCAGTTAGAATATCCGTTAAATGAGTCATCAGACAGAACCCAATTCCAGCCGAAAAGAATGCCAGCGGCGGCGGTGCCGTATCTTCACCCACTGGAGGTTGTTCGTCACAATAGAGCTTTACTGGGCTAAATCCAGGGATGTTGACGGAAACCACACCGGTTTTACTTTGCTTGGTTCCGGCTTCAGCACTTAAATTGACCTCAAAACGATAAGGCTCTGGATGTCGCGCTTTGGCAAATTTTGTTGACTCATATTGAGTTTTTTCTGGTTGTTCGGTACTCAGTTCACCTACGTGATAAAATTTTTCGTCTGACATCGATAGTCCTCTGTTTAGTCATCAAGCTATTTGCTAATTTTACCGCAATACGGGTGACGGTACTCACCAAAAACTCCTTCATATGAATTAAATATGATGATATTCTCCATTTATCTATAAAATATTGAAGAATACCTCCATGTTAAATCGACAAGACCAAGAGATACTTGTTCAGCTTCAGGAAAACGGCCGTATGCCCATTGTAGAGCTAGCTAAGGCGGTCAATATGTCCGAGTCCACCTGCTTACGTCGTACAAAAAGTCTAGAAGAAAGGGGGGTAATAAGAGGTTACAGCGCGGTACTCGATGCCGAACAAGCAGGATTTGGAGTCACCGCATTTATCCAAGTAAGTATTAATCAAAGCGAAGAAGCTGCTTTTGATAAGTTTAAAATGGCGGTTAAGTATCACCCGCTTATTCTTGAATGCTATTCGCTTTCCGGTCCTTACGATCATCTAATGAAAGTAGTGGCGAGAGATAATAAAGAAATGTCCCATTTCATTTTAAAAACCCTAAGGTCGTTTCCGGAAATCAAAGATGCACAAACCTTGTTTGTATTACAGGAAGTTAAACATACTAATTCATTGCCGGTGAAATTACCTTAGATGGCAACTTGAAATGCAACCTTCCGTAAAGACATACATTCTAAAATTTTTTATCCGGGCTCTTCGTGGTGAAATGTTTTTATTTTTGAAGCATTTCGCCTCCTCATAGTTCAGTGACGGACTAAAGTCTGACCTACAAAATAAAGGGTAAGCGTGATAATCTAAATGCAAAAGACAAATTAGGGGTCCAAAGAATCATGAAAAAAATTTTAGCCATCTTATTAGGCCTTGTTGTTGTGGGTGTGTTGATTTATTTCGCACTACCAGGAGATACCGAAAACAGAGCAAAGCGATTAGGTGTTTCTTATTTTGATGGTGATTATGTCATCACTCACAATGGTTATTCGGGAATGAATGTTTGGTTAGTCATCGATGGCAAGGTTACTTCAGAGCCGGAAAAAGGTTACTACCATACAAGGGCCGCCGGCGTTTCTAAGAAAACTATTTATCTTCAAGTGCCCATGGCTAATACTGAAATTGAAGAGTTTCAATCGCTCCAACAATTAACTGAAGCCCAACAAACAATACTTAAAGCCAAGTATGGTGAAAACTCAACGCACTTTGGAAAAGTTCGTTAGAAAACTCTATCGACTAAGACTTCCGTTTAGGACTTATCGCTAAAATAGATGTTTGAATACTAATAAACTAGTCTGAAGCTATTAATCAGGCCATTGATAATCAGGGCGATTATCTTCTGGCTCTTCATCATCAGGATAATTTCTGGCTATTTCATCAGCAGCCATGTTTCTGATAGTTAATTTGTCTTCGGGGTCGACGGCATACCTTAATGCTAAATAGGTAAAGTCTCTTTCTGATAATCGAACGATTAATTTTGCTTTGGCCTTTTTAGTTCTAACGCCTAAGCCAATCACTTCCCTAGCTTTCTCGGCGGGTGTGATATCGTCCATCGCCGCATCGATCTTAAGCTTTTTGTAACCTTCGTCAGACAGTTCGAAAGCGACTTGGGTAGTTTTACCCGTTTTGGTACTTGAGCTAATAGCACTAAGAATTTCTTGGGTAACAAATTTTTTATCTCGGTTACTCATAAGCCCTCCTAAACGAGAAAAATAACTAAATGAATCCCGTAAGGATACCAATTATCATTTTTTATTGTCGACAAATTCTTTCAATTATAGGGTGCTCTCAAAGAGAACACCCAATTTGGAATGGTTATTCTATCATTTAGCTTAGTTTGAAATGACTATTTATTCAATGACATCACCATCAATATTGAGAACAATCGGTTCACCGTAGCCAAGACCTTTCATTCTTTCTAATTGGGTTTTAGCATCGCCAACGACCAAATAGACCATTTGCTGTTCATTAATATATTCGTTAATCACTTGATGAACTTCTGCTAATTTCACATCGGAAACATACTGTTGTTGTTGTTCAACGTAGTTATTTGGCAATTGATACAGGCTAATATTCTGTAGCATGCCTAACAGCTGGGATAGAGTCTCAAACCGCCTTGAGTTGCCTTTAATAGTCATGTTTTTAGCGACTGCAAGATCTTCAGGTAAATAGGTTGATTGGTAGTTACCAATCAGATCTTTAAAGATTTCTAATGACTCCAAGGTGACATTGGTTCTTACTTGCGACGCGGCAATAAAAGGAGACTGATAATGACTTGGGCGAATATACGAATACGCTCCGTAAGTATAGCCTTTTTGAATTCTTAAGGTTTGAGCTAAGCGTGCACTCATTCCGCCGCCCAATCGATTGTTGGCAAATTGAATCGGATAAAAATCATCCTCAAAGCCGCTGACAACCGGCTTACCTACATAAATTACTGACTGTTTAGCACTCGGTAGATCAATAAAATAAACTGTCGGCTTTTCTAGTTTTTTTATTGTCGGCTGCTTTGGAAGCGCAATCGCTTGGCCTTTCCAAGTGTTAAGGGCCTTCAACGCGTTTTCAACTGCTTGCTGATCAACCGAACCAACAATATGGAAGCTCGCATTAGCTGGAGAGAGATTAGCTTTGTAGTAAGCTTTTAAGTCATCAAGACTGATCGCGTTAACTGTTTCTACTACTCCACCCGTTGGCATACCCAACACATGATCGGTGCCGTAAACAAGCTTCATAAATGCGTTGGAAGCAATCTGAGACGCATTACCTTTAGCCTGCTGAATTCGAGTCAGTCGAGTTGCCTTTAATCGATCGAACTCGGTTTGATCAAAACGCGGCTCTAGCAGCATTTCCGCTAACAATTGCATCGTTTCCTGGAAGTTTTTGGCCAAGCTTCGACCGGTAATGGTGATAGATTCTTTTCCTGCATCGATTGATAAACTAGCGCCTAACAAACCTATAGCTTCTTCTATTTGCTGCGGTGTCTTATTTGCGGTTCCTTCATTCATTGATTCTGCTAACAAGAATGCGGTTCCCAACTTAGAAGGCTGGTCTAAGCTTTGGCCACCGTCAATTCGCAAACTAAAATTAACAACCGGTAACTCAGTGCTTTCTATCCCAAACACTTTTATACCGTTGTCACTAATCGTCCGCCAAACTGATGGCACTTTTAGTTTCGGTAATTCAGTTAATGGAGGTTCACTGCGATCATGTTTAGTGACCGTTTTTTGATATTCGATCGCATCATTCTCAACAAAGTTTGTTTCCGCACCTTGCTTGATTTCTTCTTCCACTACATCTGCAACTTCAGAGCCAGAAATTGCTAGTTGTTTAGCATCCTTAGGAACGAAGCTGGTGACTATTGCAGGCTTGTTTTTAATGTATTGATTGTAGACTCGCATAATATCTTCGCGAGTAACGGCAGTGATGTTTTTGATATCTTGTTTAATAAAATCGGGCGAGCCGGCATACTCATTGTAAATACCCATTTGCAGTGCTTTGTCCAAAATACTTTCAATGCCGTAATAAAAGTCTGTTTCCAGCTTGGCTTTAATCTTAGTTAGTTGATTATCTGAAAAACCCTCTTTTTCGAATTTTGCCAATGCTAGGTCAATTGCGCTATTTACCTTATCTAATTCTGTCCCTGCATTAGCTCTTACTCTAATGGTAAATGTACCAGCGATTTCTTCTGAGCGATTCCAAGCGGCAACAGCCGGTGCCAGTTTTTGCTCTTCAACGATGGTTTTGTACAAAGCCGCTTCTTTACCCTCTGACAAAATTTCCGCGAGTACATTTAACGCGTACGAATCTTGGTGATACTGCTCAATGGTTGGAAAAGTGAGTCGTAGTTCAGGTAATTTGGCGAAGTTATCTAGATGGAATAGTTTAATATCTTTTTCTAGCTTTACTGGTTGAGGCTTCATGTTTTCCATCGCCTCACCTGCTTTTATTTCACCAAACCATTTCTCTACTTTTTGTTTGGTTTCAGCAATGTCAATATCACCGGCGATGACTAAGGTCGCATTAGACGGCACGTAGAACTGATGATAAAACTCTCTAACATCATCTAACGTAGCGGCTTGTAGATCTTCTAAATCGCCTATCACAGTCCAGTTATAGGGATGACCTTTTGGGTACAATGCCTTTTTGATGACATGTCCGGTATGGCCATAAGGTCTATTATCGACCCGTTGTCGTTTTTCATTTTTAACCACTTGTTTTTCTCGTTCCAGAGTCCCCTGATCGACTGTGTTAATCATAAAGCCGAGCCGGTCGGAATCGATCCAAAGTAATTTGTCAAACGCATCTTTGGGTACGACTTCGTAATAAATAGTGCCGTCACTCCAAGTCCCACCATTTCTAGTGCCGCCTAATTCGGGGATCATTTTACGGTTAGCGCCTTTTGGAACATTTTCAGAATCATTAAAGGACATATGCTCAAAAAAGTGCGCAAAACCGGTACGACCCGGCTTTTCTCTATTTGAACCGACATGCACGACGGTCGCCATTGCTACAATGGGATCGGATTTATCTTGGTGAAGAATAACTTTCAAACCATTTGCCAGCTGGTATTGCTGATAATTAATATCAAAATCCGTCGATGACTTGCTAACAGTTTGTGTTTTTGCAATGGGTTCAGACTGATTAGTTTTTGGTGACTGCTTTTGTTCACCACAAGCGAAAAGTAGGGGAACGATACTAAATAGGGTGGCAATTCGTTTGATTGAGTGAGACATTTCAACCTTCCTTTTGTTTTTGTGAGGCCATTTCTTGTTAATGGATAAACCCTACTCGCTGTGAAAAAGATGTCAATGTAAAAACTTGGGATCTTCCGCAATATTAACAAAACGAAACGATTTCTTAGACAAAGCTTGGGTAGAACTGCCCATTATTACATCAAAATTAGTTCGGTAACTTGTAACTCAGACTTCGGTCCGCCGCGATGCTAAACAATAAACAACGCGTTGCAATTGTCATCGACTCGTTCTGTTGCAACTCAAAAGCTGATTGATTAAAAGAAAAAAAGGCCGCAAAAGCGGCCAAAGTACTACCAAAGCAGCCTGAGAATGCTGCTATCGAGAAAAGTGAACTACTATGGATTAGCCGCCAACTGCTTTGTGGAAGAGACTTGTAATCCGCTGGTTTTAGTATTTAGATAGTCAACCACCTGCTCCGAATTGTTGTCAATTGCCACAGCCAAAAGCGAATCGCCCTCACAAGTGATATCAGAATAGATTGCTCTAATATGTGTTTTAGCCTGTCTTAATTGATAGCGAAATTTAACGACTTTGTTCGCTTTTGCAGCGAGACAAAGAGAAGCCTGCAGTTTGTTCAAGCTATAGCTTGAGTGTTGAAAATTCGCAGCCTGTGTCTGGGAAACGCCAATTACCAATAGCAGGGCGGTTAGTAGTGTTGTTTTGACTAGAGTCATCTTTTGTTACCTCATCTAAATGTTAATAGGAACCTGCGATTGAGCAGTGACTTAACTATAGATTTAGTTAGTAACCACGACAAACGATAAAATCCGGCTTACACTTAAGCTAAACTTAAGTTAAACTCAATTTATGAAACTCAATCAATTAGCCACTTACCCACTCCCGTTAAACGGCCTTCGGTACTTTTATTGGGCGTCTAAACTAGGTAGCTTTAAGTTAGCAGCCGAAACTCTCAATGTGAGCGAAGCGGCGATCAGCCAACAAATTCGCAATTTGGAAGAGCAACTTAAGATAAAACTGTTTGAGCGAGGGCACCAAAAAGTCACCTTATCAGCCCTTGGCCAAACTCTATTTCCCTATATTCAATCTGCATTTGTCAGCATTCAGGAAGGTATACAAAAAGTTGCCGCCGACCCTCGACCAAACCGCATCACTATTTCTACCATGCCATCGTTTGCTTCCAATTGGTTGATCACCCGACTTGTAAAACTAAACCAACAGTACCCTGAGCTATCCATTAGCATTGATACTACTATTGACATTATCGACTTTGAGGATGATTCGATTGATATTGCGATTCGATATGGCCTTGGTAATTATTCTGGATTAAAAAGTGAGTTACTTATGCACGACCCGATTGTTTTAGTTTGTAGCCCAAACTTAGTCAATAAAAACCGAATTTGTCGTCAAGATGTGATTGATTTACCAGCGATTCTAGGAACAGCAGATGGTGTTATTCCAACAGTAAAAGCATTTAAAGAATTTTATAAAATTCCCGACACCAAACACAGCGACGCGTTGCTATTAGCAGACGGAGGTCTTGGCGCGGAAGCAGCAAGAAATGGTCAAGGAATTAGTATGCAAAGGCTAAGTTTGGTAGCGGATATGATTGAATCGGGCGAACTAGTTTACGGAACTGAATTTGCAATGCGCTGCCACAGCTTTTATGCGGTCGCGCCGGAACATCATTTTGATAATCCTAAAGTGATTAAATTTTTAGACTGGTTACGCTCAGAAATGAATGTCACCAGTCAAAAGATCCAGCCATTGATTGACCGGATCAAACACTAACTCGACTTAAAGTTACTCTTCCCAGTATATAGGTGTGGCAATGTCCATTTCTAGAAAGTGCTTAAACTTGGCTTCGATATCTGATCGCTTAATTTTTAGCGTTGGAGTTAAAAGGTTGTTTTCAACCGTCCATTCTTCTTTGAGCACAATAATGTGATCAATTTTTTGATGTTTTTCTAACTTTTTATTAACAATATGCAACGTCTTACTAAGGCTATTGTTGATTTCAGTAGATCCTCGAACACTCTGTTGACCTAATACCACTAACGCTATCGGCTGTTTACGACCTTCACCCATTACGCACACTTGTTCAATATCATTATTACGACCTAAGTAATTTTCGATCGGTGCAGGCGCAACGTATTTTCCTTTAGCACTTTTGAATTGTTCTTTAACACGTCCAATAATTTTGAAATCACCATCTGCAGTCACTTCACCCATGTCACCAGTATGAAACCAACCATCGGTAAAGCTTTTAGCGGTTGCTACCGGATTTTTATAGTATTCCTTAAAGACAGCCTCTCCGCGGATCATGATTTCGCTATTCTCGCCGATTTTCATTTCAACACAGTCCAAAGGTCTACCAATAGTCCCAATAGATTGACTATTAAATGGTTGATTGCTGCACGAAAGTCCAGTGGTTTCAGTCATTCCCCATCCTTCCGATATGGGCACACCAATTCGCTCATACCAACGCAGTACGCTCGGAGAAATAGGTGCGGTACCGGAACCAAATAGCGTTGTACTATTTAATCCTAAACCCGCCCGAATTTTTTTCGCAACCACTTTACCTAGGAAGGGGATTTTCAACATGATTTGCAGTTTTTTGTCGGGAATTTTTGTCAGGATTTCACTTTGAAACTTATTCCAAAGTCGAGGGACGGAAATAAATGAATTAGGGTCGCAACGCTTTACATCAGTGATAAAGCTTTCTAACGATTCCACGAAAAAGATCTGACAAGCAGCATAGAAAGATAACGTTTCTATTAACGCTCGCTCAGTAATATGTGCCAACGGCAAGTAAGACATTAACCTTTGTTCGCTGGTGACATCTAATAAACTTACCGCCGATGATGCTGCAGCCTTCAAATTTTGATGCTCTAGAACAACTCCTTTTGGATTTCCGGTGCTACCAGAGGTATATACGATGCTCAGCATATCTTGTTCGTTCGCTTGATGAATAGACTCTAGCGGTGGATGGCTAAGCACCTTATCCCATGAGTACTGCCCAGTTAAGCTAGGATAAGGAAAAATAATCCGCGGAATCGATTCATTGAGAGCTGCCTCTGCTTCTTCCATACCATCGAGCTTTCCAACAAAAACAGCCTTGCAGTCACTGTCTTCAAGAATATAACTAATAGTGTCGCGATTAGCGGTGTGATAAATCGGTACCGAAATTAATCCCGCCATCATGATGGCTAAATCTGCAATAAACCACTCTGCACAATTCTTGGACAAGATACCAATACGATCACCGGTTGAAACTTCTAACGCCAATAATGCGTTTGCGATGCATCGAGCTTGTTGATCGACCTCAGCCCAAGTGAAGGTTTTTAATTCACCATCAACCGGTTGATGGAGATAAGGTGCATCAGGTTTTAGTTGGACATTCGCGGAAAATTGAGCCAATGGCAGCAAGTCGTTCAAGATAGAGCCCTCTTTTTCTTATAAATTCTTATCGGTTCTTATTGCTTCTTTTTATGATTGCCTGAAAGAGTACCACAATTGAATCCAGATTCGAGCCCTGAAAAATGGAATTTTCTTTCCCTTTGATTACTGGGTAGGGTATAAAGTCGCCATGAAAATGCCAAAAAGAATAAAGCCTCTTTATGAGGATGGAATCGTCGACGAATGCTTGAGTCAATTAATGAGTGGCAAAGAGGCGACCGTCTACATAGTGCGCTGTGGAGATGATATCCGCTGTGCCAAAGTCTATAAAGAAGCTCAAAAACGAAGTTTCAAAAAAGCAGTGCAATATCAAGAAGGACGTAAAAGCCGCAATAGCCGCCGTGCTAGGGCCATGGAAAAGAAATCAAGCTTTGGTCGTAAACAGCAAGAAGAAGCCTGGCAAAATGCCGAAGTTGATGCTCTCTATCGTTTAGCAGACGGTGGTGTCAGAGTGCCACAACCCTATGGTTGCTTTGATGGCGTATTGTTGATGGAGCTTATTATTGGTGATGATGGCGATGTGGCACCACGCCTTAATGATGTCGCTTTAAGCGAGCAACAAGCTTTGGAAGATCATGCGGTGATCATGCATGATGTCGCCAAAATGCTAAATGTGGGGATCGTTCATGGTGATCTTTCCGAATTTAACGTACTGTTAGACGAATATGGTCCTGTAATCATCGACTTACCGCAAGCCGTTGACGCCTCTGGAAATAACAATGCTAAGACGATGTTAGAGAGAGATATCGACAACATGACCAATTATTATGCCCAGTTCGCACCACAACTAAAGAATAGCCAATACGCTAAAGAAATTTGGAACTTGTACGAAACAGCCGAACTTAGCCGAGATGTGGAATTAACCGGACTCTTTGAGGAACCGGAAGTCGAAGCAGATGTGGATGAAGTACTACTGCAAATAAAAGCCGCTTTTGAAGAAGAGCAAGCTCGCTTAGAGCGCGTCAAAGAAGCTGAGTCCAACGAAACCTTTTAAAATATCGGACGCTCCTTTATTAGGAAATTAGACAATGAATAAAACCAATCAAACGAGTGACAAAGGCTTTCTTTTTAGTAAAAAGAATAAAGTCTCTGTTTGGGTTTCGACCCATGCTTATGCTGAAATTCCCGAGGAATACTTCGAAGAGTCGTTTAGCAAGAACAATACACGTGCTAAAAACCAATGGTCCAATAACTTTAAAATGCGTTATTTTCGCCCCGAGGACATGGAAACCAACGGTTCAATGGAAGGTACGGTCAACTTAGAAAAGGCCGCCGGACAATGCTCTTTTTCTAGCTCGTTTATTTCTCCATTATTGAGTAAAGCCAAAAAGAAAGGCATATCGGAGATCACTTGGATTGTGTTGTTATTTGACTACGAATATAGTGCAAAACTTTCTGGCGTTGAGTCCGATGATTATCTCACCTTACTCGGAGCGTTTAGCTATGAAGACGATGCGGATAGTCTTTATGAGGTTGCAGACGATGAAGATGAACAAGCTCAAGAAAATGATGATTAGAGCAAGGTGAATTTTAGAACGAGCAGTTTCTCATAAAAGAATAAGCAATTGAAGAATATCGAAGTCTGCTAAGAAAATATAAAAGAGAAAGACTATGTCTCCAAAATTGACTGAAGCGCAAATCTTACAAGCATTAGAGCAAAACTATTCTCTCAAAGGCAAATTGGTCCCACTGCCGAGTTATGCGGACTTAAACTTTAAACTTATCACCAAACAGTCAGATTACGTCATCAAGGTTGCAAATTGCGCGGACTCCCACCTCAATCTTGATATGCAAAACGCCGCCATGCAACACTTGGCGGATCAACAGTTATCCGTTCCACATGCAATCAACAACCATCAACAAACAACCATCACAGAGCTTATGGATGCTCACGGAAAGCGTTGTCACTTACGAGTACTGAGTTATCTAGAAGGTCGATTCTATTCTGATGCTAAGCCCGACAAACATAATATAAACTTGTGGCGCTCGCTTGGGCGCTTTTTGGGGGAAATTGACCAAGTCCTTCTGAGTTTTAATCACCCAGGCGCTTATCGTTATATCAAATGGGATCTTTCTCATGGGCTAGGAGTTTGCCAAACAAAAAAACACTTACTCGATGATGATAATCTAGATTTAGTTGAGCATTTTTTAACCCGCTATCAAATTCATGTTCTGCCCAATTTAGCTAGTTGTCCTCAAGCCATCATTCATAATGACGCCAATGATTATAACCTTCTTATAGATCAGCCCGATGCTCCAAAAGCAATAATAGGTATTATTGATTTCGGCGATATGGTTTATAGCCATCAAATCAATGAAGTGGCGATTGCAACTGCTTACGCTATTTTGGGTCAAGACAACCTACAACAAGTAATTACTGAAGTGATCACTGGGTATCATCAAAATCGCCCACTTAACCAAACAGAATTGAGTTGCGTTTATTACTTAATTGCTTTGCGACTCTGCACAAGCTTATGTAATGCCGCAGAAGCTATCCAGCGAGAGCCGAATAATGAATACTTGTTGGTCTCAGTAAAACCGGCAATTGAGGCATTAAAGAAATTGCGAAAGCTCTCTGCATTTTCCTGCGAGTTAAAGTTATTAAAGGCTTGTGGTCTAACTCACGATGCCGCCGAACAATATCAAAAGATTTCTGATTACCGAAATCGACATATGGCTCGCTCATTAAGCTTAAGCTACCAACAACCACTAAAGATTGAAAGAGGTGAAGGTGCCTATTTAATCGATGCCAATGGCGATACCTACTTAGATATGGTGAACAATGTCTGTCACGTTGGGCACTGCCACCCTGATGTTGTGTTGGCTGGTCAAAGGCAAATGGCTAAGTTAAATACTAACACTCGTTACTTACATGAAAATATCGTTAACTTTACCCAAAAATTATTAGCAACATTTCCAGAATCTTTATCAGTGTGTATGTTGGTAAACTCCGGAAGTGAAGCTAATGAGTTGGCATTTCGGTTAGCCCAAGCTTATACCCAGTCTAAACAATTGATTGTTGTCGATGGTGCTTATCATGGCAACACCGCTGCATGTGTTAATGCCAGCCCGTATAAATTTGATGGCCCTGGTGGCCAAGGTGCAGAGCCTCACATTCATAAAGTCGCCCTGCCTGATCCTTATCGAGGAATTCATCAAGGTAGTGAGCCAGTTATCGCTGAAGCCTACGCTGAAAGTGTCAGCAAAGCGATTGAAACGATTCATTCAAACGGTGATAAAGTTGGCGCTTATATCTGCGAATCGCTGCAAGGTGTCGCTGGTCAAGTTATTATGCCGAATGGCTATTTAAAATCGGTTTATGAAAAAGTTAGAGCGGCTAATGGTGTTTGTATTGCGGACGAAGTTCAAGTTGGATTTGGACGAGTGGGAACGCATATGTGGGCGTTTCAAACACAAGGTGTGATACCAGATATTGTGACCCTTGGAAAGCCCATTGGTAATGGACATCCTCTGGCTGCAGTTATCGTTAAAAAAGAAATCGCTGACGCTTTTGCTAATGGCATGGAGTTTTTTAATACCTTTGGTGGTAATCCTGTCTCTTGCGCAATTGGAGAAGCGGTACTTGATGTCATTGAAAAAGAGTCCCTTCAACAAAATGCATTGGACGTAGGAAACTATATGAGAAGCGAGTTACTAAAGCTTCAAGATAAATACGATCTAATTGGAGATGTGCGCGGTGTTGGCTTATTTAATGGTGTTGAATTAGTAAATGATCGATCTTCCAAAGAACCTGCCACTGAAAAGATGGAATGGTTAATCGAACACTTTAAACGAAACAAAATATTATTAACCTCCGAAGGGCCGCATTACAATATTTTAAAAATAAAACCACCGATTATTTTTAGCAAACAGAATACCGACTATTTTATCCAAGTTCTGGAACAAGGATTGATTGAATTAGAGCAACAATAAATAAACTAAAGGATCTAAAATGAAACCGCACCAGTCACAACCACTTTCCGATTTTGTCGAATATCCTGAATCTGAAATGATTCTCCGCTCTGAAAATTTTTATCAAGAAATAAAAAGACGGCATACCATAAGAGAGTTTTCGGATCGTCCTGTCGATAAAAAGATTATCGAGAATTGCATTAAGGCCGCAGGAACCGCTCCCAGTGGAGCGAATCACCAACCTTGGCATTTTAGTGCGATTAGTGATCCTAAAGTAAAGTCGGAAATTCGAGTCGCGGCTGAAAAAGAAGAACAAGCGTTTTACGCCGGACGTGGAGGGGATGAGTGGTTGAATGCTCTTGAAGCGCTAGGAACTGACGATCAGAAACCATACTTAGAAACAGCGCCTTGGTTGATCAGTATTTTTGCGCAACAAAAAGGTGGTATTCATATTGAAGACCAAAATAAGAATTATTATGTGAGAGAGTCTGTTGGGATTGCAACAGGCTTTTTGATCAACGCACTTCATCATTCAGGACTCGTTACTCTAACTCACACACCTAAGCCGATGAACTTTTTAAATGAAATCTGCAAACGACCTAAGACCGATAAGGCTTATATTTTATTGGTGGCTGGTTATCCTGCTGAGGGTGCTCGGGTGCCTGAACATGCGATGGTGAAGAAGTCATTAGGGGATATTAGTACGTTTTTTAGGTGATGTTGTTTAATATTTTCTTGAAGGTCAAGAGCGCTTCGCTCGAACTGCGACATACTTTTGTTAGAATACAAAAGTATGCAAAAACTTCTTTCGCTGAAAATAGCTTGTTATGTATTTCTTGTAAGTTTGTACAAGCCTGCAGTGCCCCACTCTATTGCAAGAGAGGTAGCGGAAGAAAAGAGCTCGCTGGCGCTCATTTGCTTTTCTTGTCTACCCGCCACCTCATGAGTTTCACTTCTCCGTTACAGCCGCTAGGCGAAAACAAGTACTACCTAAACCGCCAAACTATATATGGAGAAAAAGAATATCTTTTCGCCCAGTGGCTATGAGCGACCGGACTTCCCCGTGTCCATCGGGTCAGTAGAAAAGCTGTTTGAGCCCTCGGTGAGTTCTTTTCTACCCGATGGGCGTTACGACCCAGTACGAGTTATATTTAAGCAACAAATCATTCAGCAACTTCCATTCGAGCTCGTTTCAACGAAAAAAGCTTTTGGTTACTTTTACCTTTTCGTAAAAGTAACTCGCAGGTAAGCTTTAGCGCTGCGAAACGCTATTTGTGAAATACAATCTTGAAATGTTAAAAGATTGATTAACAAAAAAGGCGACCAAAGGTCGCCTTTTTCCTGTTGCTGAAAGTTTAACCTAAACTTTCTCAAACACCGTCGCTATCCCTTGCCCAAGACCAATACACATAGTCGCAACACCCAAGGTCGCTTGTTTGCTTTCCATTAGTCTTAAAAGCGTGCCACTAATTCGAGTTCCGGAACAACCTAGCGGATGACCCAAGGCAATTGCACCACCATTCAAATTAACTTTTTCATCCATCACATCAAGAATTCCGATGTCTTTAAGTACCGGTAGAGATTGCGCTGCAAAAGCTTCGTTTAATTCCCAAAGGTCAATGTCGTTTGCTGTTAGACCAGCTCGTTTAAGTGCTTTTCTAACAGCCGGAACTGGACCGTAACCCATGATAGCTGGATCGCAACCGGCAACCCCCATACTACGAATTTTCGCAATCGGCTCTAAACCTAACTCTTTCGCCTTATCAGCGCTCATCACTAACATTGCAGACGCTCCGTCTGAAAGTGCTGAAGCATTTCCAGCGGTTACAGTACCGCGAGGATCGAACACTGGGCGAAGACTTGCTAATCCTTCCAAACTTGTTTCAGGACGAATGACTTCATCATAATCAAAGGTCTTCAAAGCGCCATTGGCATCATGACCTTCCATTGCAATGATTTCTTTTTTGAAAGCACCACTTTGAGTTGCGGCGTGTGCTCGTTGATGAGAGTTATAGGCAAACTTGTCTTGAGTTTCACGATCAAAACCGTGCATTTTTCCTAGCAGCTCAGCGGTTAATCCCATCATGCCCGAACCTTTTGCAGAATGTTTAGCAATTTGTGGCGCGAAATCAACACCATGCATCATTGGAACATGACCCATATGCTCAACACCACCAACGATAAAGATATCACCATTACCTGTTTGGATTGACTGAGTAGCAGCGTGAATGGACTGCATCGATGAACCACATAAACGGTTAATCGTTTGACCCGCAACTGAATGTGGTAGGTCAGTCATTAACGAAGCATTTTTAGCAATGTTAAAACCTTGCTCTAACGTTTGTTGCACGCAACCCCAAATGACATCTTCTACTTCGGCAGGATCAAGTCCCGCATTTCTATCCAATAGTGCTTGAATTAACCTTGCGCTTAAAACTTCAGCGCGAGTATTTCTAAACATTCCACCTTTTGAACGCCCCATCGGGGTTCTGATTGCATCTACTACGACGACGTCTTTCATTTTAATATCTCCCGAATTCTTATTAAGCGTTATAAAAGGTTTGGTTGTTAGCGGCCATTGCTTTGAAGCTTGCTGGCACTTCATAACAAGTTCCTAGTGACTGATATTTTTCCGCCATTGCAACAATATTAGCTAGCCCAATTTCATCTGCATATTTTAATGCTCCACCTCTAAATGGAGGGAAGCCGATGCCATAAAGTAAAGCCATATCCGCCTCTTCAGCTGTTGCAACAATACCTTCGTCTAAACATCTTGCGACTTCGAAAATTAGTGGCAGCATCATTCTTTCAACAATCTCTTGGTCTTCGTACTGCTTGCTTGGTTTACCGATTAAATCAAATACCCCTTCAACAAACTCTTTCTTCGGCTTGCCTTTTTTGTCAACTCCGTAAGTGTAGAAACCCGACCCCGTTTTTTGACCGAAGTTTTTATTTTGATAGAACTTTTCGATCACATCGCCTTCAATCATCGACATACGATCTGGATAACCTTCCGCTAATACGCCTGCGCAGTGGTAACCAGTATCGATACCGACTACATCCATCAAGTAAGCAGGTCCCATTGGCCAACCAAATTTAGTCATTACCTTATCAACTTGTCTAAAGTCAGCGCCTTCGTTGACTAATAAGCTAAAGCCTCGGAAATAGGGGAATAAAACACGATTAACATAGAAGCCTGGGCAATCTTCTACCACAACTGCTGACTTACCCATAGCACTAGCATAAGCCACTGTCGCAGCAACCGTTTCGTCAGAAGTTTTAGATCCGCGAATCACTTCGACCAAAGGCATTTTGTGTACTGGATTAAAGAAATGCATTCCACAGAATAATTCTGGACGCTTAAGGTTGGTAGCTAATAAATCGATTGAAATAGTGGAGGTATTCGATGTGAGGATCGCATCATCAGCAATAATGGACTCAACTTCTTGTAGTACGGAATCTTTAACTTTTGGATTCTCGACTACCGCTTCTACAACCAAGTCGGCATTCTTAACATTGGCATAGTCTAGAGTTGGTGTAATCGAAGCGACTGTTTTGGCCATTTTATCGGTCGTCACTTTGCCAATTTTAACGCCTTTGCTTAAAATCTTGATCGCTTCATTCATACCTAAGTCGAGCGCTGGTTGGTTAATATCTTTCATTACTACTGGAATGCCTTTACTAGCAGATTGATAAGCAATCCCGCCACCCATAATACCTGCACCTAACACCGCTGCTTGCTTCACTTCTTTAGTAGCCGTTTTGGCGGCTTTTTTAGCTTTTGCTTTTAATAGTTGGTCGCTTAAAAAAATCTGCACCATGGCGCGAGCTTGGGAAGTTTGGCATACATTAACAAAACCATCATGTTCCACCTTTAGCGCATCGTCGCGTGACATTCGAGCGCTTTCTTCCATCACTCTAATAGCTTCCATTGGAGCTGGGTAGTGAGGTAGGGCTTTCGCTCCCACAACACCTTTGGCAACGTTAAATGCCATCATACTTTCTAACTTATTAAGCTTGAGTGGATCTTGTTTTTGCTTTCTTCTGGCTTTCCAGTCTAGTTTGCCATCAGCGGCATCAGACACCATTTGAATAGCAACCTCTTTTAGCGCATCTTGCTCAACTACCGCATCAATCGCACCAACTTTTAGCGCCGCTTCTGGTTTTTGCGGTTTGGCTGTAGCGATCCACTCAACGGCATTATCAAAACCAATTAAACGAGGTAATCGGGTTGTTCCACCAAATCCAGGAATAATGCCGAGTTGAGTTTCTGGTAAACCAACTCTTGCTGCGGCAGACGCTATTCTAAAATCGCAAGATAGTGCCATTTCCATACCGCCACCTAAGGCAAACCCGTTGAGTGCCACTGCAGTTGGAAAGGGTAGGTCTTCAAAACCGCTAAAAATCGCATTAGCTTGTTCACACCAAGCAATCATCTGTTCTCGTGACTCTTTGAACATTCCCAAAAACTCGGTGATGTCAGCACCCACGATGAAAACACCTTTTGCACTGGTAACGATTGCGCCACGCACATCGTCCTTCGAATTCAATGCTTCTATAACCGCTTTGAGCTCCGCGAGGGTATCTTTATCAAATTTATTAACTGAGCCGGTTTGACTATCAAAAATGACTTCGGCGATGCCGTTATCAAGCATCTCGCAGCGAAGTGACTGACCTTCATATATCATGTTTTGCTCCGTAAATTGGTTTTTTCCGAGTGAAAATATGGTCTAAGACCATGCTAAGACTAGTCATTTCACTGGATTTAATGGGAATGATCGAAATTGATGACAACGAGTATAGCGAGTTTGCAGAATAATTCAAACACTTGTTTGAATTTTATTCCTTTGCTAGTTGCAGCTCTCTGTCGCTTTAGTTACTCTAAACCTATGCAATTTATCAGGAAGTCGCCCCATGAAAACTGTTCAAGATCAACTCTCGACCTATAAGAGTGTTCACCTTAACAAGAAAAATGTAATGACTCACTTTGTTGGAGTACCCTTGATTATTTGGTCTCTTCTGGTTTTGCTCAGTCTCATTCAACTTCCAATTGACCTGACGTTTATGGGCTTAGCGATAACGGCCTCAATGGTTTTCTTTATTCTAGTACTTACTTATTACTTTATGTTAAACCTCAGTTTGGCGCTCGCTGCCATGTTATTGCTCGCTCCGGTGTTATATAGCGCATTAATAGTGGCTCAAATGGACTCCGCAATTTGGATAGCGATAACCGTTTTTGTGGTTGCTTGGATCATTCAATTTGTTGGACACCACTATGAAAAAGCTAAACCCGCATTTGTCGATGACTTTAATCAGCTTTTAATCGGGCCATTATTCCTGCTCGCTGAATTAATTTTCGCTTTGGGCGGGTTAAAAAAGCTGGAACAACAAATCACGCCGATGGCTATTGATAAACGCCGAGCATTTGAACGAGCAAAATCCGATCAACTGTCTTCGAGTTAATTTTTTTACATCAAAGGTTTAAAAATATAGTTCGCAAACCTCTCTTCCTCTTAGCTAGAGCAAGTTTATATTTCAATGTGAGATATTTTTATCTCACCTGCTCATACTAATATTTGCTGCGTCGCAATAATCAATTTTTTATTAACATTAATCAACAATTCAATATTGCCTACAAAATAACGGTATCCGCAGCGCTAACCTTGATTTTAGGGCCAACTGGTTAAGTGTGAATATTCACATATTTGCCTTTGAGCCACATTTATTGATACAACGGGAGAATCCGGATTAATTAATTCGGGTAATTAAATCAATAAAAACAATTCGGATAAGCGGCAGTTATAACAGATCAATAAAGTCGTATTTCTGAAACTGACAACATAACCAACAGGACATAAAACGATGGCAAAAACTCCATTTAAATACCATCTTCTCCGCATCGCACTTGCCAGTGTAATAACCATCCCAATGACTGCAATCGCTGAGGAAGAGGGTGAAGAAGAAGGTAATCGAATTACCATTACAGGCTCACATATCAAACGCTCTGATATGGAAGGCCCATCTCCTATAAGTACTATCTCTGCCGAAGAAATCGCACAAACCGGTGTTACAGACATTATCGGCCTTTTCACTAAGTTGCCAATCTCCGGTCAAGGTACTTTCTCAACCCAAGGTAACTCAAGTGATGACACCGCAAACGGTGGTTCTAGTGTTTCTTTACGTGGCTTAGGCGCTGATTCGACCCTTATTTTAATCAATGGTCGACGTGTATCCGTATCGCCATTTGCAAAAGGCATTGATACAGCATTTGTTGACTTAAACAACATTCCATTAGCGGCTATAGAAAGAGTCGACATCTTAAAAGATGGTGCATCAGCAACTTACGGTTCTGATGCAATCGCCGGTGTTATCAATATCATCCTTAAGAAAGGTTTTGACGGTGTCGAAATCTCTGGCAAGGTTGGTACAACTGCCGATGGCGGTGGTGAAGAGCAAAACTTCAGCATGGTTTGGGGTAGCTCAAACGCAACCACTAGTCATACCTTTATCTTAGATTACTATCAAAGAGATGAAATCTTATACGGTGATAGAGATTATTCCAAAACAGCTAATCAGGCGTCTCGTCGCCCTAACGATGCAGATGCCAGTGACTTCAGAAGTTCATCCGGTATTCCAGGAACCATCGCTCTAGCTTCAGATCCTTCAAATCGCCTACCAGACACTTTCGGCAATGATGTCTGTGCAGCCGATGATATTGTTGGAACTTTGTGCCGCTATGACTATGCTCCAGTGATGTCGATGGTACCTTCAACCGAACGCTTCAGCTTTAATTATATGGGTGACCATAAGATCAACGAAGATTTAAATATTTTCACTGAACTAAACGGTCAAAGCGCAAAATCAAATATAAAGGGTGCTGCAAGCCCGAGTTTCAATGAGCTATTTATGGCCGGAGATAGCGTTAATCATCCTTTCGCTACTGATCCAGCTCATCCTTTTTATCAACAAGATTTAACCATGCGTCGTCGTTTAGTTGAAATTGGTAATCGCGAAAAAATAGCAGATACAAACTACTACCGTGCGGTTGTAGGGTTAAATGGAATGATGGGCGAGTGGGATTGGGAAGTCGCTGCTAACTATATTAGAAGTCACTCAATAGAAAGGGGTGTTAACGGGTTCCCTAACTCACGTCGAGTTCAAGAGGCAATTGATAACGGATTATGGAACCCCTTTGAGCCGTCTACCAATACTCAAGAAGCATTGGACTTTATGGAAACCACTACCACTCGTGTTGGTAAATCCACTAACCGCTCTGTGGACGGCAAGATCTCTGGAGCTATCACAGAAATGGAGCACGGAGACCTTTTACTGGCGGTAGGTGCTGAATATCGAGAGGAAACCATTAGCGATAATCCAGATGATCAATTCTTACGAGGTGATGTATTTGGTACTGAGGCGACCCAAGCAAATAGTAGCCGGGATAATAAATCGATTTTTGCGGAAATCGCTATCCCATTGTTAGAAACTTTTGAACTTCAACTTGCAATGCGTTACGAAGACTATAGTGACTTCGGAACAACCACTAATCCTAAGGTTGCATTTCGCTGGGCGCCAATGGAAGAAATGGTAGTGCGTGGTTCATTTGGCACAGCATTTAGAGCTCCCTCATTACATCAGATCGGTTTAGGTCGAACAGATGAATCACCAAGCCTAGTTGATAATCTTCGTTGTGCCGCATTGGCTGACGCTGGTAATTCAGTTGAAGTTGTAACGGCTCGCGATATCGCATGTGGTCCATGGGAATACACCGCAGTTTTCGAAGGCAACGCTGACTTGGATGCCGAAGAGTCAACTAGTTATAACTTTGGAGTGATTTATGAAATCTCTGACGATTTAAGTGTCAGTGTTGATTACTACAACTATGAAATCGAAAATGTTATTGACTCGGATACTCAATTTGTTGTTGACATTAGAGGCTTAGATCCAGCCTTTGTTGAAAGACTTCCTTCAACAATTCCTGGTGATCCAGGTGAAATCGCTAACGTTTTTGATAGATTCCAAAATATTGGTGACCTTGACACTTCTGGTTTAGACATTGATGTTCGCTACGGAATGGACACCGATATGGGTAAGTTCGATTTCTCTTACATTCTTAACTATGTCTTAAAATATGATGACCAGCGCCCTGGAGCCGGTACAACAGATGCTAACGGTAACTATGTTCCTGGAGCTCAGGAATCCAGAGTTATTGAAGGTGATTTCGAACAACCCGAAATGCGTTGGACGCTTGCAAGTAGTTGGTCAAAAGATGATTTGACTGCTAGCGCAGCAATCAACTTTATAGACTCGTTTAATGGCGATGCGGACGGTGGGTTTGAAGACAGAACTGTTGATTCTATGACGACTGTTGATTTCTCTATTAGCTACTTAGGCTTAGAAAACACTACTCTAACTTTCGGTGCGACTAACCTATTTAACGAAGAACCTCCATTCAGCCATCACGACTTTATGGGATTCGTTAACTCAACTCATAGTGGTCAGGGTCGATTCACTTATGTTAGTGCGAACTATCGCTTCTAAACTAAGTTAAATCGTCAAATGAAAACCCGCTAAAGACTTGTTCTTTAGCGGTTTTTTTATGCCGCTAGAATTGGCTAGTAGCTATGCTAGAATACCCGCCCTAATAGTTTTCACATCGGCTTATTTATGTCCTCGCTAAAAACCTTATTTGAAGAGCATTTCCAAGACCTCATTGGCCGCCATCGAAAATTGATGCAACAAAATGATCTAGACTATTTGGTGGTTCCCTCTGGTGCACCATTGCGGATCTATCAAGACGATATGGACTATCCATTTAAGTCTAGCTTTTTGTTTAGAACTTATGTTCCTTTAACCGAGTTACCCGATAGCTATTTAATCATCGGACACAATGGCAAACCGACTTTAGTTTATTATCAGTCGGTTGATTTCTGGCATACCCCTGCCGAAGATCCAACTGGCTTTTGGTCCAGTGTTTTTGACATCCAAATTATTACCGAGTTTGAGCAAGCGATCCGATTTTTTCCGGAAAATAATCAACGGACAGCTTTGTTAGGGGAGCATACGCGACTCACTCAAAAACTCACTAATGTTCGGGAAAATCCCAAGGCATTGATTAACGCAATCTACTGGCAGCGAGCCTACAAAAGCGACTATGAAATCGCCTGCCTCAAATTAGCTAACGAAAAAGCGGCAATTGCTCATATCGCCGCTGAAAATGCCTTTAGAGCGGGTAAAAGTGAGCAGCAAATACATCTGGCTTATGTAGAAGCAACAGGCATGTTGGAACACCAAATGCCTTATGGAAATATCATAGCGTTAAACCAACACTGCTCTATCCTGCATTACATGGAATGCCAGTCAGTTAAGACACCCCAGTCCAAATCATTTCTGATTGATGCAGGGGTGACGGCGCATGGCTATCACTCAGATATTTCTCGAACTTATTCATTCGCCGATGATGAATTTGCTGAACTGATTAATGCCATGGACGCAATGCAGCTCGCTTGTATTGACTCGATCAAAACCGATCAAAACTACTTGGACCTGCATGTTTCTGCTCACTTAGAAATCGCCAAGGTCATTAAACAATTTGGGTTTGTTGATTTACAGCCCGAATCAATAATCGAAACGGGTATATCCAGCACATTCTTCCCGCACGGCCTAGGCCATTTAATTGGCTTACAAGTCCATGATGTCGGTGGTCAATTTGCCGATATTAGTGGCAAAGCCAATCCGCCACCCAGTCAACATCCATTTTTGCGCGCCACTCGAAAGATGGAGTCCAATATGGCCTACACCATTGAACCGGGTTTGTACTTTATCGAATCACTTTTAAAGCAATGGCGCCATGGCGAGCATCATCAGGCATTTAACTGGCAAAGAATAGAATCATTTAAACCCTATGGTGGGATCAGGATTGAGGATGATATCGTCGTCAAAGATAATAAAGTCATTAACTTAACTAGAGATGCTTTTTCTAAGGTCAGTTAACTACTGTCGAACGAAGCCAATGACGAGTTCACCGTATAAAGTCCCCGCAGACGCTCTCGATGTTGAGGAGGTAATCAAGAATAGCCAATTTATCACTCGGGTGCGAAATGTTGCGAGTGTTGAAGAGGCCAAGGCCTTTATCAAGTCAACTAGCCAGCAATATTCGGATGCGTCGCACAATTGTTGGGCGTATATCGTCGGCAACCCTCAATCAACAACTCTAATTGGCTGTAGCGATGATGGTGAACCTTCTGGCACGGCTGGCAAGCCAATGCTACATGTACTTCAACATTCTGGCGTGGGTGATATTGTTGCTGTTTGTACCCGCTATTTTGGTGGGACAAAATTGGGAACAGGTGGCTTGGCTAGGGCTTACGGTGGCGGAACAAAGCTGGCGCTCGAGCGATTGAAACTCAGACAAAAAATTCACTATAGTCAGTTAAGCTGCAATCTTGATTACCCGCAGCTTCAAGACTTTGAGCATCTTCTAAAAGACTATCAACACCAATCTTTAGCAATCGATTTCCAATCGAGGGTTTTAGTCAGTTTTGAAATCGCTTCTGAGCAACAAGCTCAGTTTAAACAAACGGTTGGAAATCAATTTAAAGGGCAAGTTAAATGGAATACTATTTAGTCGTTAAGAAAATTCATATTCTAACCGCTGTTTTGTCGGTAATAGGCTTTGCTATCAGAGGCTGGTGGACTTACAAAGATAATCCTGTGCTTCAGAAGAAGCTAGTGAAAATACTTCCCCATATCAACGACACATTATTACTAGCTGCAGCAATTTACTTATCGCTAATAAGTGGACTGTATCCATTTCAACAAAGTTGGTTGGGTATTAAGGTTATTTTGCTGATCAGCTATATTGTCGCTGGAACCATTGCCTTGAAACGAGGCAAAAATCAGCAATCCAGATTGATTGCCTTTTGGGTTGCAATAGCTTCTATAGGTTTAATTTTCCTACACGCTTTTTACCGACCAGTTTATTGGTAACGCCCGAATGAAGTTAGCTAAGTATGTTGGTCTTATTTTGGCTGCATTCTAGCCGACTTCTTTCAAGCGAATTTGTGTCAACTTTTGGTCTTTCTGCAACCACAGTTCATTCACCCACTTTTGCACTTTGCGGCGTTGCTCTGGACTTTCTATGTAGCTTCCTTGAACCTCTTGTGGAATATCTAGCAACACGGCATGAACAACTACTTTATCAAGTCGGCCTGTCATCAAATCCCAAAAACTTGGTGAGTGGTGATTGGGGTAATCAATAGTGACATCTAAAATCTTAGTAATTTCATCACCCATCAATGTCAGGACATAACCAATTCCGCCGGCTTTAGGTTTAAGCAAATGCTGAAACGGCGAATTCTGACGCTTATGTTTGTCTTCGGTAAAGCGAGTACCCTCAGAAAAATTCATAATTGAAATAGGGATAGTTTTAAACTTCTCACAAGCTTTCTTAGTCGTTTCGAAATCTTTACCTTTCTTATGAGGGTTCTTTTTTATGTAGGATTTTGAGTAACGTCTCATAAATGGAAAGTCTAACGCCCACCAGGCTAATCCCAATACAGGAACCCAAATAAGCTGTTGTTTTAGAAAGAATTTCAAAAAAGGCACTTGGCCATTCAACACCTTTTGTAAGACCAAAATATCAACCCAACTCTGATGGTTCGCCATAACTAAGTACCAATCTTTTGTCGATAAATTGGGTGGCAATTCCACATCCCACTCAATCGTTTTGGTTGACTGCAAAATAACACCATTACAAGCTATCCATAGACTCGCACAACCGTTTAATAATTTATCGAGAATTTTTTTAGCAAAGGGTAGTGGCAATAAAACTTTTAATAGTGCGAACACTAAGATGGGAACTACCCAAAAAAGCGTGTTAACAACATGCAATAGAAAAGAAAATGAACCTACTATAATTTTAGGCATGGCTATGGATAGTCTCTTTTTCGCGGCTTATACTGACAATTTCGCGGATTATACCGCTAAAACTGCTAAATCTCAGTAATAAACACCGCATTATTTAGCATGTCCAAGATATCTTCAAAATATTCGCTTGGATCATGGTTTAAGCGCTAAATACCTGTATCCTAGAGGGAATAATTTGCTTTCAGAATCGTTCCTTAAGGAGCGCAAACATTTACCTAAGATCAAAAGGAAAACAATATGGCTGCAGAAGAGATCATGAACATCCTATTTAATTTTTGGACAGGGCTAGCAATTTTAATCTTTGCATTAGTCAAATTTTCGGTCAAATTCGTTCCACAAAACAGAGCATTTGTTGTTGAGCGATTTGGTAAATACAACAAAACCATGGTTGCTGGACTTAATGTGTTGTTTCCAATCATTGATAAGGTAGCTTACGACCAATCTTTGAAAGAGCACGCATTCGACGTACCGAGCCAATCCGCTATTACTAAAGACAATATTTCACTAGTGGTTGATGGAGTTTTGTATATTAAGGTTCTCGATCCATACAAAGCTTCCTATGGGGTCGACGCATATGTATTTGCGGTCACACAATTAGCCCAAACAACCATGCGAAGTGAGATCGGTAAAATAGACTTAGACAAGACCTTTGAAGAAAGAGAATCGTTAAATGCCAACATTGTTGAAGCTATCAATATGGCAGCAGAGCCTTGGGGAATTCAGGTACTTCGCTATGAGATTAAGGACATCGAGCCGCCTAAAACCATTTTAGACGCAATGGAACAGCAAATGAAAGCAGAGCGCGAAAAGCGAGCGACAATCTTAGAGTCTGAGGGACACCGCCAATCCGCTATCAATGTTGCTGAAGGTGCCAAGCGAGCACAAGTTTTATCGGCAGAAGCTGAAAAGGCAGAACAAATTCTAAGGGCTGAAGGTGAAGCACAAGCGATCATCGCGGTAGCTAACGCTAAATCTGAAGCGATTAAAACAGTTGGTGAAGTTGCAATAACAGGCGAAGGTCAAAAAGCGATTCAGCTTGAATTAGCAAGCGAAGCCATCGACGCTAAGAAAGCGATTGCCAAAGATTCTACCGTGGTTTTATTACCCGACGAAAAGAGCGGTGCAGCAAGTATGGTCGCCGAAGCAATGACCATCATTAACAAATTAAATGCCGGTAAAGGCGCTTCATAAGAGGTATCAATATGATCAATGATTACATTGTCGCTCATCAAGCAGAATTCTGGATGCTACTTGGCTTTTTGTTTTTAGTTATTGAAGTATCGACTGGTTTTGTCACAGGGGTGTTTTTGTTTGCAGGAATAGGGGCTGTTGTAACCGGACTATTAATGATGATGGGCATATTACCCGAAACTTGGATCGCAGGTATATCAAGTACCGGTTTGGCTAGTGGGCTTAGTGTCGCATTGCTGTGGAAGCCACTAAAGAAATTGCAAGGCTCGAAAGCACCCGAGAAAGATAATAGTAGCGATTTGATTGGTCATGAGTTCGATCTAGACAGTGACCTTGATGAACAGACTGACAGCACCACAACTTATAGTGGTGTTAATTGGAGAGTTGAGTTAGATAAATCGTCCTCTCAGAGAAAAATTAATAGCGGAGAAAAAGTAGTCGTCTCTTCTGTTGAAGTCGGGGTGTTCAAGGTAGTCCCTAAAACTTAGTTCTTTCTTCGCGTCATAAACCTAATCGCCGACTTTTAAAAGTCGGCGATTAGTTTACTTATCCAGTTCCAATTTATAGTCGCTGACAAATCCGAAAATCTTTACGACAAAATCACAGCTGTTTGGTCAAGGTTATTATTGTTATTTTCAATAAATTGAAAGTCAGTAAATCCAATTTTTAGTGCATCACCATCCGATAACTTTTGTTTGGAAATCAACTTACCATTTACCTTGGTTCCATTAGTACTCTTGAGATCTTCAATAAATAAAAGGCGATTTCCATCAAGAAATGGGTCTGGCTCAGAAACCACCCGCGCATGTTTTGAGCTCACTGACTGATCTTCTATTTGAATATCGCAATCTTTGGCGCGGCCTAAAATCGTGACTTCTTCTATAAGCTCCCACTTATTAATAATTACATCTTCAACAATTAAAGCTAAATAGGCCATTTTATTCCCACTGTCTATTGTTTAGTTTTATTCGGATAACAATTTAATGCTAACCAAAGTGATATTATCTTTGCTACCATTTTTGATTGCCCTTGCAACCATTTTTTGACAAACATCATCGCCGGCTGAAAGGCTTTGCATAAACTCGGATAATTCTTGCGAGCTAAGACTATCATGTAATCCATCGGTTGATAATAATAAGCTCGCAGAGATGTGAATCGGTAGTGACTTAACATCAACTTCAACACCCTTTCTAATGCCGATCGCTTTAGAAAGCATGTTTTTATTATTAGAAGTGTCCGCTTCCTTTTGAGTTATCGCGCCTTTATCTAATAAGGCTTGAACCATCGTATGGTCAACCGTCAATTGAGCCAGATGATTGTTTTTTGCTTCATATAAATAGCATCGAGAATCCCCAACCCAACCTAAATAGCAGTATCCTGCATAGATGACCGCTACCACTCCTGTGGTACCCATTCCTTTTTGTTCAGGTTTTTTATGTGAGTTTAATAGTATTTTATTGTTAGCACGATTCATTTCTATTTCTAACCAGCACAACCAATCGACACTTTCAGGACTATCAATGGCGCAGATAGAGTGTTCAATTTCATCAACTAATATTTGGCTAGCGACCTCTCCCGCTAGATGACCACCCATACCATCGGCTATTACCAGCCAAATCAAATCACCATTAAAACATTCACCATACTTGAAGCTGTCCTCGTTGTTAGGACGATATGCACCTCTATCTGATATTGAATGGATTCGAGTTTTCATTATAACGGTGATTTTTTATAATCCCTCTTAAGCGCATTAACTAGCGCTTGCCTAAATTCTTGCATCGACTGATAACGTTTTGTCGGGTCTTTTTGCATGGCTTTGTTAGTAATTCTAGTTGAGCTGGTTAAAAGTTTTTTATTTAAGTTTCTTACTGATTCATGTTTGGTTTTAGTTATATGAAAAGCGACCGTTGCGATTGACTCGCCATTAAATGGAAGGTGACCACTTAGTAGTTGATAAAACGTCACACCAAGACTGAAAATATCAGAGCGACCATCTACAGTTTTTCCCATCACTTGCTCCGGCGACATATAATACGGACTGCCCATGATTGTACCTGTCTTGGTTTTGCTATGGTCAGACATGTATGCAATACCAAAATCAGTTAGAGTACCGCGTTGTAAGTCATCATCAAAGATTATGTTCGCTGGTTTTATATCGCGATGGATAACTTTTTGTCGATGCGCATAATCAAGTGCATCAGTCATTTGAATCATTAATTGATAGACCAAAGATGGCGGCAAAAGTTTATCTTTTTTAACAAATTCTGAAAGCGGTGCTCCTGTTAGCAAGTCCATCGCAATATAACCCAACGATTGATTGGAGTTTTCGTGCTTCTGTTCACCAACATCATAGATGGTCACTATATTGGCATGACTCAGGTTTCCTGCGGTTTCTGCCTCTCTAAAAAACCGCTGCTTTTTCTCGGTTAAAGATTCATCATCTAGATCATCATGTAGTTGCAAAGTTTTAATTGCTACGTGCCGATTGATTTTTGGATCAACCCCTTGAAAAACCACACCCATCGCTCCCTTTCCTAAAATGCCTTCTACTTGGTAACGACCAAAATTCTTGATTGCCAGAAGGTTATTGGATGTTGCTGGTTGAGTGTTTTCGTTTCCATCGATTACAATCGTTTGCGTCAAGTCTTCGGGTTCATTAAGCTGATCGATTTCTTGTAAGCGCTGTTTACAATAGGCGTGGTTTTTATCATGACTTAAGATCCAACGATAAAGCTGACTTGCAATTGAAATATTTTTATAGGCCTCTGCTTCGGTAGCAACTTCTTTGATAGATTCAATTAGTTGCAAATTGGGTTGAGTATTTTCTAGTAAACTTATCAATTGTTGAGCTTTTTGGTTTCTTAAGAAGTCCAAAGCAGTTTCTGCTAACACCTCATTAAGTTTGTCTTGATTTGTCTTTAACAATCGCCGCTCTCTATTCAAGCCAAGATTTATAGTAACAGCCAATATAGCGAGACATAGTAGTGACTGAATCGGTAGCCAGATTGAAAAATTTATTAGGCTAACCTGTGCAACCAAGCAAATCATTGTGATAAGCCCGATCAACATGTTCCTTCGTGCCAACGAATAATGATTTAAGGAAAAAATGACAACGCTAAGAAAAAACCACAACAATAAATAGATCAAATAGCTAATGCCATTAATCACTAAATAGCTATTGTTCTGCAAACTTAAAAGTGCTTGGTGAGTTTTACCCCCTGTAGGATTGGAAAAATCGTCAAGCAATAAAATTCCATCAAACTCCGAGCTTACAAGATCTGATAGTTCCTCAAAGTCTAGAGGAGGCCTGATGTAGTTAATTGGATACACCAAACCGTGAAGGCCAAAATCTAGTTGTTCAAAGCTCGGTTTGGCAGAATTAAAAGTGATTTTTGAATCTTCAAGTTTTACTTGGCCACTCGCTTGTCGGTGATAATTCTTAATACTTGATGTAACCAAAGTTGGAAAAAGATTCGCTCCTTTTTGAACAACTAAATACACGGCGTTTGAGTTTGCAATAGGTTGTTGAGTAATTTCTAAGTTAGCCAATGAGGTCCAGGTACTGGTTTCTGCATTGGTTATTAACCAACGTTGAATCAAGTTACTTTTGGCAAGACGATTAGAACTTATTGCGGTATTTGATAAAATCAATATCTCTCGATTCTGCAAGTTAAGATGGTTGATTTGTTGAATAGAATTAGAGTTTAAATCTGCAAGAATAACGATTGTCGCATTAGGGTATTTGGTGATTACCTTTTCAAATTCGCTTACTTCATTATGGTCTTTTCTCGATACAGCCACCCGAAAGGACTTATCCTCACTTTCCACCTCTTGTTTTATAAGACTGGCCATTCTTAGATTTAAAGCTTCGATCTGAGACAAATAGCCAGAATGATCCGCCCAAATTAACAATGATGTTAATACTAGCCAAAAGTAAAACCACCCAGATATTAGTGGGGAATTGTTTTTCATAGGAAAATGATTTGTCGCTTTTCGATTTATGTTGCGAAACTGTCCGCTGGAACAGCTAGCTTGTTTAGATCTAGCTCACAATGAAACTACTTAGCCTTAATAATAGCTCAATCTATGGTAAATTAGCCGGATTAACCGCTAATTTTTGATCTAGCTCTCAGTCTCTTGTTTAAATTTAGTGAAAAGGATATTGAAGAAGAAGGTTTTTGCTTATTTCTATTGGGCAAGAATTTTAGCTAGACTAGCAATGACCTTCACTTAGGAGAATATCAATATGTCGCCAATAACTGGAAAATGCCTTTGTGGTGATGTTAGTTTTTCGATAAGCACATCCGTTCAACGGATCTATCGTTGCCACTGTAGCTTATGTCAAAAGCAAACCGGAGCAGCCGCTAATGCCGCCACCTTTGTCGATGAAAATGCCCTAAACTGGCTAACTGGCACGGAACTAATAACGAGCTATGTTAAAGAAAGCGGCTTCTGCAGCAACTTTTGTAGCCGATGCGGCAGCCCAGTTCCTAATCGACTGCGCAATACGGATCAATTTTGGGTACCAGTCGGGTTATTAGAAGGCGCCAAGGTTGAGCAGGTTGTTGCTCATGTGTGCAGCAGTGATAAACCAGCTTGGGAAGCGATACCAATTCAAGAAAAACAATACTCTGGCCTGCCTGAATTAGCCGAGTTAAAAGCGAGATTATTAGTCGATTAGTCGTTGCATTTTGGCGACCAATATGCCGAAACCTATGGCAGCTCTGTGAAATGTGAGTGAATACATAGCCACTGATCATTTACTTTGACAAAGATTCGGGTCGACTTTCCTCTAGAAGTAAACCTTTCGCCGTTGATGTATCCGGCGTCATTCCAATAGTAGGTAATCCAAGCAGTTTCTCCTTTGACGTTTACTTCTGGCTGATGCATAAACGTTCGTACACCTTCAGAACGGCGCATGTAGTCAGCATAATCTATCGCTTCCTTGTCCTTACCCTTATGCAAATAAGCGTCTCCCTCTCCAAATACAGAATAATCAGGATGGATATGCTTTAAGTAAGCTTTTAAATTATCAGTTTCAACCGCTTTCCACATGGCATGGACATTATCAATTATTTGCTGTTCGTCGCTTTGATTAGCCTGAAGGTTATGCGAGAAAACGAACAATACTAACGCGATGTTCAACAGTTTAGTCATGCTAATCCCTTTTATCTTTATTGTATTTAACGTACTAAGCCAAGCCGATGAAACTTAAAAGGTAAATAGACTGCTTAACTAGCCTTAAAGTCTAAAGCTGAAGAAAGCATTTTGGCGGTCACATCGACTATAGGAATCACTTTATCATATTGCATTCGGGTGGGACCAACAACAGCTAGCACTCCAACTGACTTACCTTTTTGTTTGTATGGCGCTGAAACAATGCTACAGCCACTTAATGCTTGGGTGCCTGATTCTTCGCCAATAAAAATTTTGACGCCTTCGGCTGCCAGCGAACGGTCTAAAAGTCCCATAATTTGTTGCTTTTGTTTAAAAGCAGAAAACACTTCTTCAATGTTATCCAACTGTCCATGAGATGCCATTGAGACCAGGTTGGTTTGGCCTGACAAATGGAAAGGTTGTTGATTTTCACCAGACGAATTATCTTCCTGTTGGATGCCTTGCGCTGCGAAATCCACGGCCCTTTGCATCAGCACATCGAGTTGTTGTTTTTCTTTGAGTAATTGACCAAATAAATCTTGCCGCAGCGAGCTGACATCTTTGCCAACAAGTTGCTGATTGAGGAAGTTCGACATTTGCGCCAATTCGTCACGTTGATAATCTCGATCAACTGAAATAACTCTATTTTGGATTTCATCATTTTCCAAAACTAAAACCACCAGCAAGCGTTTGCTGGATAACGGCACAAAATCAATGTGTTGAATTTTGTTAACTGGGGAGCATGGTATTTGAACTAAGCTCGCCATTTTAGTCATTTCAGATAATAGCTGAGATGCGTTACCCAATAATGCCTTGGTTTCTTGTTGCGGATTTAAATTCTGCTTAACGTGTTGGATTACATCGGAACGGAGTGAACGTACCTTAACCAGTCGGTCAACAAAGATTCGTAAGCCTTGTGTGGTAGGAATACGTCCGGCGGAGGTGTGAGGGGATAACAATAACCCTTGTCGTTCCAAATCCGCCATAATGTTTCTGACGGTTGCTGGACTGACCGAAAGATGAGAAGACTGAAGTAAAGCTTTCGAACCGATAGGGGTTCCTTGTTTGACATAAGACTCAATCAAGGACTTCATTAAGATAAGATCGCGTTCTTTCATAGCTTTTTTAGTGTTTTTTCCAACTTTTTAATTATATTGTCACTATATTATTGATAATCAATAGAAAAACATAGAATATGATTGTATAAAGATTGTTATAAGAGTGCTCGTCCAAGTTTTACTATGATTGGGGCGATAACAAGAAAATCAATCCCTTTAGCAATGATGATCGGGTTGTCTAATCTATCATGGAAAATTCATGTCGACTCTAAAACCATTCAAAAAAATCGCCCTAATCGGTAAACCAGGTAGCCAAGCTGCGCAAGAAACCATCGATGTATTGTGCGAGCAAATTCAAAACTTGGGATTAGAAGTCTTTCTACCGCAATCAGATACCTATGACTTTCCTACAGGAAACGCTAAAAAGATCTCGTTCGAACAAATCGGCAAGACGTGTGATCTAGCGATTGTCGTCGGAGGCGACGGCAGCATGCTAAAAACTGCCCGCGATTTGATCGATAGTGGCTTACCAATGCTAGGCATCAATCGAGGCCATCTAGGCTTTTTAACAGATATCAGACCAACTGAGGTTGATACTAGAGTACCGCCGATATTGGAAGGTCAATATACTTTAGAGAACCGATTCCTGTTACACGCTGAAGTTTTTCGAAAAGAAAAATCAGTTGGTTCATCCAATGCCGTGAATGATGTTGTTCTCTATCCTGGCGAAATAGCTCGAATGATCCATTTTGAGCTATATATGGACCAAAAATTTGTCTATAGCCAACGCTCTGATGGCCTTATCGTCTCAACCCCAACTGGCTCCACTGCGTATTCGCTGTCTGGGGGTGGGCCTATTCTCGCTCCTCAAACTGACACCATTGTTTTGGTACCAATGTGTCCACACACTTTAACCAGCCGGCCGATCGCCGTTAATAAAGAAAAAGTCATTGATATTGTTATTAGCGAAACTAATCGACATAACCCCCAACTCAGTTGTGATGGCCAAGTAATTATTTCATTGCGACCTGGAGACCGGATTAGAATCAAGCCCTATCCAATAGAGATGTGCTTAGTTCACCCGTTGGATTATGATTATTTCGAGGTACTACGGACTAAGTTAGGTTGGGGTCAAAAGCTTTAAATAGCACTTCAATTTATACCGCTTAGTTTACTGAAAGTTGACTCCAGGTTTTTAACCAGCCTTTATCTAAAACTCGTTGCTCAAATATCGCTTTCTCCCTCTTAGGGTTGTGAGTAATTTTTCGAGAATATAGCTCATCTAAGCCGAAGCAATGCAGTAGCTCTATTTCACAATTAGAATCCAACCTTACCGCAATAGCCGTTTGCTTTTCCGGCCAGTAACTCATAGCATGCAAGCAATTTTGGTAGGGCAAATCGCCGTTGCGAGAATGCATTCGTGCTTGGTTTTTCACTGACCAAAGAGCTTTAACATGGCTTTGATTCAACTTTTTTTCGACGGCTAGGTCAGCATGTGGGGAACGATTTTTGGTGCAATAATAGATCACATCAATATCTGAAAGTGGCGTTGTTGTGCCATGTAAATGGTCCCATACCAAATTTCTAACAAAACCAGCGGCAACCCAGCAATCTGGTAAATTTAACTGGCTAACTATTTTTAGTATTTCTAGCCTAAATGGGTCTTTAGAAATAAGTGCTGTTAATTGGCCGGCCAAGCGAACTGTGTCAGCTTTTTTTTCACTCAATTGACTCACGTCAACCTATTGCCACAACTTGCCGATAACAGGGTAGGAGTAGGGTTTTCCATTGTTGGCTTTCATCATTGCGAAAACGGCTAATAGTATCAACACCGAATGAATGCAAGTGAAGTATAAAATCAACCACATCCACGTGTAAGCCGATTGTAAATCACCGATTACTAAGATAAGTCCACTTATGATGACGAGCAAAACGCCAGAAACGATATTTGCTACTATCGATTGATGATAGTGAGCCAGAACTTCAACGTCGGCGGTTGCTTTGTTCTTTTGGTAAATAACCAGCAGCCAGATAAATGAGACAATCGGTAGGAACGTTATATTCATCAAAAACAATAAGTGAGCAAAAACCGCAGCTTTTCTATTAGTTTGAGCAATACCTGGTTGATGGATCATCTTCCCCTCCAAATCGATTAGTCAATATAAAAGATAGTTTAACAGTCTCGTTGTGAGTCGTATTTTCTCAGATCAATAAATGGTTACAAAAGCCGAGGTTGGATCACTTTTTTCTTGTCATATACCAATATACGGGTAGTCCACTCGCTATTAAAACAACTCCCCAGAGAGTCGCCTTTGCTCCAATTCCACTTATCGCCCAAAGACAATAAACTAAAGCAAAAACCGAGGTGATGACCGACCAATAATCTTGTTGCTGTCGCCAATGCTTAAAAATCATTTTTAGATCAACAAAAATAGAAAGTAGATAGGGAATAAAAATTCCAAGAGTCGAAACCAAGATCGCAAAAGTATAGAGCGAAACCATGCCATCTGTGTAATTCGCCGAAATTAAGATTGAAATAATTACACTAGAAAAAATCAACGCTCCAATTGATAGCCCATCGCCTTTTTGGTCGCTAAAAAATCTAGGTAGCAATTTATCTCTGGCTGCTGACATAGGTACCTGTCCCTGAAGCAACACCCAGCCATTGAGCGCCCCTAAACAACTAATGACAGCACCGGCAGCAATAAAATTACCAGCCCACTCACCCCATAAAATTACCGCAGCATCAGCGAAAGGTGCACCTGAGACCTGAAGTGCTTTATTGTCTACCACACTCATAATGGTTATTTGGCTGGTCAAATACACCACAGCTACCACGATTACACCAATAATCGTCGCTCTAGGTATGGTCGATTGTGGATTCTCGACATTATCAGCTGGAATGGTAGCGGACTCTAATCCTAAGAAAGCCCATAAAGTTAGCGCTGCGGTCGCAACAATCGAACTAGCTAGTGGTTGTTGTGATAAATTAAACGGTTGAAAAGACTTAGGCTCAAAGACCAAGAAGCACATGAGGCCAATAGCAACAATCGGCAGAAGCTTCAGGACGGTTGCGACTAACTGAAAGATCCCAACCTGTTTAACTCCACGAGTGTTTAAATAGGTAATAGACCAAAGAATTGATAATGTGACCACCACCGATAAACTGGGGTTGGCGCTTAATTGAGGAAAAAAGAAACCTAAATAAGTCACTGCAGCTACTGAAATCGCAGCATTACCGCACCAAATGGATACCCAGTAGGACCAAGCGACGGAGAAGCCTGCGAGTGGACTGATATTGTCAAAAGCATACCGGTAAGGCCCCCCCTGTCTCGGAAACTTGCGACTTAACCGCACAAAAACTAAGGCAGTCATTAGTGCTCCTAGGGTGGTAACCCCCCAACCAAGAATGCTAACACCGCCATAAGGAGCGAGTGACGCTGGCAACAAGAATATTCCAGAGCCAATCATATTACCTACGACTAAAGCGATACAAATCCAAATGCCTACTTTCTTATTATTCTTCTGACTAAACTTTTTGAGCACGAAGGTACCGCTAGTAATAGGTGGATGCTTTAGTATTACCCGCTAATCCGTAGCAAGTCAATTTTACCGGTGCAACTGCTGATTTAGCATTGCAATCAGATTCAATAGAAGATATTTTTGATGTCATCAACTCAAGCAGTCGCTACGCGAGGCAAAACATGCAAGATTTACACACGCTACTAGCTCATTGCAACGAAGACAACGCCAACGCATTGCACTCAGACGCTTACACAAGCCAAAAATTTTATGATTTAGAATTAACTGAGTTATTTGAGAATCACTGGCAATTTGTCGCTCATGTCGACGAGTTAAGCAACGTAGGTGATTTCGTGGTCTGTCAAATTGGAAAAGTTCCTTTGGTAGTCCTTAGAAACGAACAGCAAGAACTCAAAGCCTTTCATAACGTTTGTAGACACCGAGCTGGACCACTGGCAACAGAAAACGGTAACGGTAAGGTGCTGCGTTGCAAATACCATGGTTGGACATATCAACTTGATGGCCAGTTAAAATCTGCACCAGAAATGCAAACCACTAAAAATTTTGAAATCTGTCAGCATAAACTGCCTACTGCGTATGTCTGTGAGTGGCAAGGTTTAGTATTTGCAGCAATCAATAAACCAACTGTCAGTGTAGATACTTTGTTAGATGGAATAGTTGAGCGCATAAAGCCCATCGAATTAAGTCAATTATCTTTTAGTCACCGAGATGAATACCTTGTCGATTGTAACTGGAAAGTTTATATGGATAATTATCTCGAAGGCTATCACTTACCGCATGTTCACCCGGGCTTAAATAAACTGCTTGATTATCGCCTTTACACAACGGAACTTCACCCTTGGTATAGTTATCAATATAGTCCACTTGATAGCGCTGAAAATAATCAAGCTGATATCTACTATGGCGAAGGTAGTGCGCATTATTATTGTATTTTTCCAAACTTAATGCTCAATATCTTACCAGGAAGATTACAAACCAACATCATCATTCCTATGGGACCATCAAAAACTAAAGTTGTTTTTGACTACTATTATGCCAAAATGGGATCGCAACAAACCAAACAACTTATTCACCAAGATCAAAATTTTAGCGATGAAGTACAACAAGAAGACATAACGATCTGTGAACAAGTCCAAGTTGGCCTGGAATCTGGAAGCTACCTTGCTGGGCCACTGTGTATGAAAAGAGAAAGCGGAGTATTGCATTTCCAAAATTTAGTACGCGCTAGTCTCAGAGATACTTCTGATTCAACCAAAAACTAAGTTTTCAGAATCAACAACAAGGAATCTAAGGGGTCTGTAGAATGTTTACAAAAGCCATTGTAAGAACACCAAGCCGTTCGATGATTGACGGCCTAACCAGTGTTAATTTGGGTAAACCCGATTATCAAAAAGCTTTAATTCAACATCAGGACTATATCCAAGCCCTCAAACAATGTGGATTAGAGGTAACCTGCTTACCAGCCTCGGAAGAATATCCAGACTCAACCTTTGTTGAAGATGTGGCGTTACTTACACCTAAATGTGCGGTCATCACCAATCCAGGAGCGTTATCTCGACAAGGTGAAGTGCTATCAATCGAACCGATTGTTAATCAGTTTTATAAGGCCCTAGAGCGAATTGAGAATCCTGGTACAGTGGAGGCGGGTGACATTATGATGGTTGGCTCTCATTTTTACATCGGGTTGTCTGACAGGACGAATTTAGATGGAGCCAATCAAATGATAGAAATACTTAAAAAACATGATCTTTCAGGGTCAATTGTCTCCTTGTCTGAAGTACTGCATTTGAAAACCGGATTAGGGTATTTAGAAGACAACAACTTGTTAGCTTGTGGTGAGTTTTTGACTAAACCAGAATTTCAAAAATATAACCTACTCGAGGTCCCTTCAGAAGAAGCTTACGCCGCGAATAGTGTTTGGATTAATGACACCGTATTAACTCCAAAAGGCTTCCCAAAAACCAAAGCATTAATCATCAATGCAGGCTATAAGGTGCGAGAAGTAGATGTATCGGAATTTCAGAAAATTGACGGCGGATTGAGTTGTCTTTCCCTCAGATTTTAGGTCGCAGTTTCCTTACTGAGGTAATACTATATAAACTTGGGTTCCTATACCAAGTCTCGAAGTAAGCTCTATACTGCCTCCCATAGCTTCAACAATTCCTTTAGTAATTGCCAAACCCAATCCCGTTCCAGGTTGCTCTCTAGAGTTACCTGCGTCAACTTGTTCAAAGCCTTCAAAAATCCTTTCTAGATTTTCTGCTGGTATTCCCTTGCCTGTATCGTGCACATTGATTTTTAGTTGCTCAGCATCAATCTCACAGTGAATTTCTATTTTTCCATTATCAGTAAACTTAATTGCGTTGCCAACGATGTTGAAAAGTACCTGCTGTACTCTGCCTCTGTCCAAAAAAACTAAGGTTTTTTCTCCATCATTTCTATTTACGATACTAATATCTTTTCCACTGATATTAGGCTGGCAAACAGCTATCACATCTCTTATAAGTTCTTGCAAATCGAACTTACTTTTAACAATGGTTAAGCTGCTATTTTTAAGCTTAGATAACTCCAAAATATCATTAATTACTAGAGCCAATTGTTCCCCTGATGACCTGATTAATTTTAGACAGTTTAGAGTGGATTCGGAAAACTTATTGTCTTCATCTTTTATAATGACATCAGACAAGCCAATAATTCCATTGAGCGGCGTTCTTAGTTCATGGGATGTGTTGGTAAGTACCCTGTCTTTTACTTTATCTAACTCCTCCAGTCTTTGGTTTAATTTTCTCTGTCTGAGAATTTCCTTACGACTGGTATGTCGGTAGTAGAGGAAAAAGGTGATCCCGAAAACTAGAATGGCTAACACGATCCAAATGAACTGATTTTGTTTTTGTTGTTTCAGCTTTAGTGCCATAATCTGCTGATCTTTCTCTAGCTCCACTAGCTTTTCTTGCTGCTGTAATACTTGGCGATCTATTTTAGTGATCTCTCCTAAAAACCTAACTTTCTGACCTGATAACTGTTGCTGAACATGATTCGCCATTCTTTCATGATATAAAGCTTCTTTGTAATTATCTAACGACTCATAGGCTTGCTTAAGAATAGAATGAAGTTGTAACGTCTTGCTTTGCAACCGGATAGAAATTGAGCGTTCGAGTAAAACCTTAGCTTCCTCTATCGCTTTTTGAAACCTTTTTTCTTTTAAATACAACTCGGCGATATTGGTGGCACTGCTAATTATCAATCCTTGAAAGTCGTTTTCTTCTGCAAGACGGACGGCTTCTCTATTAGAACTTATAGCATGTTCTAATTCACCTTTTGCTTCGAAGAGTTGTCCTTCTGTTAATAAAATGTAAATCTCTAAGAAAGGATCCGGCTCTTTTAGCAAGGTCTCTCTTGCGAGGCTGATAAATTCGGTTGCTAATTGGTATTGTTTAACAGTATTTTTGTGTTGCGCTAAGCCTATGTAAGCGGTAACTTGATCACCAATTTTTCCCGTCTCTATACTAATAGCAAGTTGTTGTTGCCTAAATTTTTTCTCAACAGCATGATCGCCAAGATCCGAGTAAATGCTAGCTAAATTATTTAGCGATCGATCTATTCCACTTAGGTCATTAATCTCTCGGCTTTGTTGTAACGACTGAGAATACAATTCTAACGCTTTCTCGGCTTCACCAAAATATCTTAGGTTAGACGCTATGTTGCTTAACGCCCGGGACCTTTCTATACTATTTTTTTCCTTCTCAGCGAGTACTAACGCATTATTTGATAAACGATATGACGCTTCATAATTACCTTGTTGAAATTCAGTGTATGCATTCTCATTCAATTCTTTTGAAGAGTACTCTACTCCCACAGCTGGAGCCGTGGTAAATACAACCACAGCCACTGAAAACAGCCCAAGGATAAATCGGTAAATTAACATTTGAAAAACTTTTTGCACCTGCTAATAAGGCTAATCCTTATAAGCTCTAATAATGTGATTAGTTGAAATACTGTAATCAGAACCGAGCACATTTTGAATCTCTGTATAATTTTTATCATGCACTAATTGACGGTGGTGTTCTGGAACATTATGCGCGACCATAGTCCCTTCAGCATCATTGTTAAATGCATCGACTAATTCTTGATCAGTTGCCAAAGAAGTTAGAAAATCTGTCAGTTCCTGACTCATTATATTTTTCCTAATTAGAGTTGATTTAGATTGACCTTTATACAGCCAATACCCTTAAACATCAATATTCTTAGCTTTAGCACCTCTACCACAAGGCGTTAGTTGAGTTCTTCAATCTCTATGTTCCAGGCTTTGCAAAACTCATGGTTTATTGATAGACGCTTGGATGGAGGTACAACCAAAGTAGTAATGGTAGAAACTTGTGCGTTGATTAGTTCACCTATCGATATTTCTTCCTGTCGATGTTGCATAATGGGTAAAGTACTCGCTTCATAGAGTATGACTTTATGGTCTTCTGGATAATCTTTAGTCAATCGTTCAACCAGCATCTTCAAACCATGAGTCGCGGGAGATAGTCGAGTCAAGAATTCATCTCCCACGACGCCAATCTGCCACAAAATCATTGTTGCGAAGGGGTTAACAGGATGATTGAAGAACAAATATTGCGAAGCCTCATAACTCACACAACCAGTACTTCCGGGGTCAATTCCAAGGTCACTAAATAAACAGTCTTCTGCGGAGATAGCTGGTATCATTTTCGCTTGATAATGCTCTGATCTAGCCTGTTCAATCATTTTGTGGGCAGGGTATACAAATATTCCCGGATGCCCATAGAAAATACAAACAACTCGCAAATTGCTACGAACTGAATCTAAAACGACTTCCACCATTTTTTCATAGGCCTCGAGCCTATTGTTGCCGTTACGTTTACTGTTAGGATCAAAATAGTAGTCTGCCAAATTGACTATCTTCGAGTTGAGTTTATTAATCGTACTCATACCTAGGGCATCTGGAACGAGGGCATAAACAATTTCGGCAGAGCTAATTCTAGAGATAGTTTCTTGGGTTAGATGAGCTGCTGTTAATATCCCACTACCCACAATAACTAGTTCAGCTTTATTCTTATTAATAAGGAGTTCCTTAATGATGTTGTAAATGGGTTATCAACTGCTCACAACTATCGGAAACCGATTGGCCAAGTTCGAATGGTGAAAACTGATAAAACTGACAGTTTGCATTTTCTGCGGCCTTTCCATCAGTATCCAGTTGGTCGCCAATGTGTAAGATATTCTCTGACCTCACATCAAAATCTTGCTTAATTGTCTCAAGCATATGCTGATGAGGCTTGGCTCGAAAACCATGATTCGGCGCATAGTGTTTCTTGAAATACTTGCCCATACTGGTTTGATAAGGGTCGCAATTACCATTGGTGACGCTTACAACTACAAACCGCTCGCATAAGCTATTTAAAAGTCGAATTATTTCATTGGGGACAGAGACTTGAGAGCGGTATTGTAAAAACAGGTCAAGTGCTGTTTGACAAATCTGCTCAGAATCATTCAGCCGCTCACAAAACCTTTTTAATACCTGGTGCCGCAAGTAGGTGAGGTTCTCCAGTTGGTTATTGTAATTATTACCACCTAGATCCTTTAAGTTCATTAACTCGTTACGGATCGATAAGAATTCTTCAAAATCAAAATCTATGTTTTGCTTTTTAAACTCTTGAGATAGGTATTCTTTGTTTTTTGATTCCGCCACCCTAATTACAGGTCGATTATCGTAAAGAGTATTATCGAGATCAAAACTCAATAGCTTTATTGCTTGAATGCTCATTTACTTTTTAGCTCTGGGATGCGACTTGTCGTAGACTTGAGCTAGCTTTTGAAAGTCTAAATGAGTATATATTTGAGTGGTAGAAATATTCGAGTGTCCTAGCAATTCTTGAACAGCCCTAATATCTCCAGATGACTCCAACACATGAGTTGCACATGAATGCCTAAACTTATGAGGATGCAAACTAGCATTTAAGCCGACTTTTTTTCCCCAATACTCTAATCGCTTTTGAATACTTCGATGTGAAAGTCGAGTCCGTTTTTGGCTTAAAAAAAGGGCTGATTGTTGATCGTCTTTTTGCCAAATTGAACGAACCGAAAACCATTTATTAAGGGCTTGAATAGCTTTTGTCCCAACCGGTACAATTCTTGTTTTATTCCCTTTTCCAACGACTTTTATTAGTTTTTCTTTTAAGCTGATATCCTCTAAATTAATTGCTGCCAATTCTGCTAGTCTTAATCCGCTCGAGTAGAATAACTCGGCTATCGCTTTATCTCTGACTCCAATTTGAGTATCTGAAGGAATCGATTCGAGGAGTAAATTGATTTGATCAACATCCATTGATTTTGGCAATTTTTTGTCGCCCTTGGGTGGGCGAATGTTTTTTGCTGGATTCAGTTGTAATACATCTTGCGAAATAAGATAGTGAAAAAAACTACGACAACTCGAAAGAAAAAGTGCGATGGAACGAGATGAATACCCTTGCCGATTAAGTTGAGCGGACATTTGGCGAACATGAATAGGCTTTATACTTGACCACTCGGTGATCGCCTGTTTTTTCAGAAATTCGATCAGCTTATCTAACTGCAATCGATAGTTATTGCAAGTGTGCTCAGAATACTGCTTTTGAATTTTTAAGATCGCCAAATAGCTATCGACTAATGCTAATCCGTTAGAAGCTTCAAAACGTTTTGAACAATTAGATTCGCTCATAAGGAGAGATAACGGCTGCGACAAACTTGGCTATCAACTCAACGAAAAGCGTCCCCATTTCCGGATCAAAACGGGCAACATCCTTACTTGCGAGTGCTAACAATCCCTTACGACATCCTTCACCAAGCGGAATTAGAGCACAGGATTGATAGTTATATGATAATTCGCCAAATAATAACTCTTTTGGTGTTTGACCAAGACGGCCACAAAGCGGTTGATTATCAGGAAACTGACAATTAAGAAGCTCTTTGATTTGTTCTGGCGATTCAAATACTTGTGCCGGTGCGCAAGGCTCATAATCGCCGACTAAGATAATCGCTGCTCCATCTAAATTGAAGCTAGATTTTAACTGAGAAACAATAGTCGCAGTTAGCGCTTGTAAATTACCACACTCGACCAAATCCAGCATAAATTGGTTACAAAGCATTAACAATTCTTCGTTAGCGTGAGCGGTCTGCAACATTTCAATTTGCTGACCTTGAAGCTTACTGTTCTTATCTCTTAGAGTTTTGACTTGCCTTTCAACCAGTGAAAACGTTTCTTGCTCACCATATTGCAATTCTATATGGCTTAACAATTCAGGGTTTTTGACCAAAAAGCTGGGATTGTCCAACAAGTATTGTCTTACTTTAGCCTCATCCATCATTTCATAGATACGGGCTAAGTTTTCTTTCGATTTATTCAATTCTAATACTTGGCTTTGAGATAGTTTCATACTTCGATATATCCATGATAAACAAATTCTGCCGGTCCCACCATTTTTAGAGATTGGCCTTTGCCTTGCCAATCAATGTGCAAATGACCACCGGGTAAAAAGACTTTTATTCTTTGTTGGAGCTTTTGTTGAAGTCTACCAACCACCATACTAGCACAAGCACCTGAACCACATGCTAGTGTTTCGCCGGCACCTCGCTCAAACACTCGCAATTTAACTTCGCTCTCTGAAACCACTTGCATGAAGCCCACGTTAACTCCATCGGGAAACAATTCATGATTGTTTATCGCCTCACCTAAATCATCAACTTGCGCAGACTCTACATCCTCAACGGTTAAAACGCAGTGAGGATTACCCATCGACACGGAACCAAAGGAGAGCTGTTGATCATCCAGTTGCAGCTGGTAGTCGATCGACTCTTGTTCGACATTTAAGGGAATCTTGCTCGGTTCTAGCTGTGGAACCCCCATATCGACACTGACCAACCCATTGCGCATAAACTGCAGATCCATAATGCCATTAACGGTACTTACTCGAATTTTTTGTTTCCAAGTTAGCCCCATTTGCCGAACAAATTTTGCTAAACACCTAACGCCATTGCCGCATTGGCCGACTTCTGTTCCATCCGCATTAAATATTCGATAGTGGAAGTCGACATCCGGTTGAGGAGGGGGCTCTACCAACAACAGCTGGTCAAATCCGATCCCTTTGTTTCTATCGGAGAGCCGTCTTATTTGCCCCTCATTAAAGTAGACGTTTTGCGATATCGTATCGACAACCATAAAATCGTTGCCGAGTCCGTGCATTTTAGCGAAGCTAACCATCATTTGCTGGGTGACTCCAATTTCAATTTAGGACTACTAGGCTTCATTTGGTCGCTTTCGGCTTTGGGTTCGACTACTTGAGGGTCGGTTTTAGAATCTGTGTTGACGGTATCGGTGGCCTTTTCAGAAGTAGGCTTAGCCAGAAATAGCTCTCCCTTTGCTCCACAACCGGGCAATAAGATCAATATGCAAACAATGAAAGAAATTTTTGGCAAAACACGTATCCGTTATAACTAATTGCGTTATCTCCATTGATTTTCAACAATTTCCCTAAGGAAATCAATTTTTTATTGGTATATTAGCCAAACTATTAAGAATCATTTGGACAAATTATTACAAGGACCTTTGATGGCTCAAGAAATTCAATCCAAAGCTCAGCCTGTCTCGTTAACGCCTAACGGACTGTCGTTGTCATCCTTTGTGCAAGGATATTGGCGATTGGCTGATTGGCAGATGACTATTCAACAACGATTAGACTTCTTAAAACAACATATAGAATTAGGTATAACCAGCGTCGACCATGCCAGTATTTATGGGTCGCCTTCCTGTGAATCGCTTTTTGGAGAAGCTTTAGCCCTTGAACCGTCATTAAGAAAAGATATTCAAATCGTCACAAAATGTGGCATCCATTTAGCAACAGCAACTAGCTCCAAAAGAGTTTCACATTATACCAGTAGCAAACCACAGATTTTGGAATCGGTTGAAAAATCCTTGGTTCGTCTTAAAACCGATTACCTCGATCTATTGTTACTTCATCGACCTGACTTCTTACTAGACGCTGACGAAGTAGCAGAAGCATTCAACTCTTTGCGAATTCAAGGAAAAGTGCGTTACTTTGGAGTTTCAAACTATTCGCCATCTCAATTTTCGCTACTTCAATCTCGCCTTGAGTTTCCTCTTGCAACAAACCAATTGGAAATTAATCCGGTTAATTTGGGTGTCATCGATGACGGCTCTCTTGACCAAATGCAACAGCTAAGAACTCGCCCCATGGCATGGTCCGCATTAGCTGGGGGACAAATATTTACTGGTGACACTCCCCAGTTAGTTAGACTAAGAAAGGTAATTTCTGAGATTGCGGATGAAATTGGCGCTGACTCTGTCGACCAAGTTATTTATCAATGGATCCTCAATATGCCGAGTAAACCAATAATTATCATTGGAAGCGGAAAGATAGCGCGCCTCAAATCTGCTTTAAATTCTCAGAAACTATCACTTTCTAGAGAACAATGGTATCGAATCTGGGTTGCCTCTACAGGTCATAACGTCCCTTAAACCGCTATATGAATCAAACTAATGACAAAGACTGAGAGTAACGCTGCCACTGTTCAGTCATGGCCTTATCGTTGGGATAGGCTATTGCGCTACCGTATGATAGAGATTATTACTCTGTGGGAGGGACGTTTAACCAGCAAGCACTTACAGAAAGCGTTTGGAATTGGTCGCCAACAGGCCAGTAAAGATATCAACGAATATAAAAAAACTATAGCTCCCGATAATTTGGTATTTGATAAAAAGCTAAAAGGTTATACACCTAGTGAACAATTTTCCCCGGTGTTAACCAAAGGCGAAATTAACGAATATTTACACATGCTCAATAGCCAAAGCGACCTAATGACCCATTTTGCTAATCTTGACCTACCGCAAGCTCATTCAGAAATCGTATCGCCACTGTTTAGAGCGGTTAACGCCGCAATTGTCCGACCTATCATTATTGCCTGCAAAGAAAATCAAAGAATTGAGGTGGAATACAGTTCGCTGACTTCTGAAAAAGACTATCGGAATATTGTCCCACACACTTTAGTATTCAACGGATATCGCTGGCATGTGCGCGCATACTGCGAGAAAAGTTTAGGGTACCGGGATTTTGTTTTATCAAGGATCACGAATATCTATGATTTTGTTGGTGAGTCAGACAAAACCATTCAAAATGACATTGCCTGGAATAGTGAAGTACAAATCATTATCAAACCAGATCCTCGACTATCTGAAGCTCAACAGGCAGTAATTGCAACTGACTATGGCATGCAGGAAGGCTCGCTACAAATACAAACTCGCGGAGCGATGGTGGAATATGTTTTGCAATTCTTGCGAGTCAACAGCAAACAGATAAAGTCTGATCCAAAGGCTCAACAAGTCGTTATAGACAATAAAAACCAGCTTAAGCCTTGGTTATTCGAAAAAAATTAGCAGGACTACTTTTTTGCAAAAGCGAATTCAATATAGCTTGGCAAAAAGACTCCAATTGCTGACTCACCTTTACCTTTGGAAGCATCTATAGCCGCATTTATATTGATATTCAGAGCTTTTCGCCAAGTATCATTATCCCCAAGCTCCCTGAGTGCTTCTACTAACATCTCGGTAGATGTTGTCGTTGATGATGCTCCGTGATTGATAATTTGCTGACTAGCATTATTAAGTGCAGAAACGATTTTCTGTTGCAAGGTAAGCCTCAATGGGTTTTCTTCGGGCAAATTCTTGTAAACGGCAATCATTCCACGCACATTAGCTGAGTGATAGAGAAGACGCGCATTTACCGGGTCAAACCATCGTCCGGAATCTAACAAGCCTGGCAAAACACCTAACCTTAATTTTTCGATACCATGAAAAAGGTATATTGGTTTGTTAGTGTGTTGATAAGTCTCTGCCAATAGCCAAGCGCTATAAGCATTATATGACCAGTTAGTGTCAAGGTCCTTGGATATAGCCCAATCCGCTGCAGCCACAGCGCTTTTTAGATATCTTTGGTCGTTAGTTAGCTGATATGCTTTTAGCATCGCAATACCACTAACCGCGTGGTCCAGCTGTAATTCTCCACGAAAATCATCAACAAACCAACCTTCAACCAACGCATTAGGATTTTTTCTCAGTGTACGTTTATTAAACGAAGTATAGGTTTGATCATCTCCTCGTAAGTCAGGTGAAGGAAATAAACCGTTGCTTCTCTGCAGTTTTAGCAAATAATCTGCACCGGCGATAACGAATTCCAAATTATCAAATTGCTTTTTGTTCTTAAACGCGTGCATTGCTACATTTGAAATAATCGGTCTCGCCGCTTGGCGAAGACCACCGGTCATTGCGTCTGGATTCCCATCTGGAACGGCAATCCAAAGGGCGCTCTTTTTTATTCTTGGATTTATTTTTTCCCACACTGCCAAAACTTCTTGTTCTGACGGCGCTTCGGCACTGATTGGAGCATGATAACTAGGCACTTGACTCGGATTAGCAGCCCATGGCCCTAAGTGTTGAATGATTTTGTTGGTGATTTCGGTAATTAGCTTTTCGTCTTTTGCTAATTGGGCAGCTCGAACATCTTTTAATAATGGACGAACTTTTAGTTGGATTTTTTCAGGAGGAAACTGGCCTTTAATAACCGATGGCTCTGCTAATAACGGTGAACTCAGAATCAAGGTGCTAACAATTAATAGATTTACAATTAAATTCATATAAAACTCATTCCCAATTTTTGCCGGATCTATCGCTAAATTCTCAGCATCGACAATTTATTCTAGCTTGAGTGTACAATTAATGGCGATTTCATCCAAGATGAATTTAAATTAGGTTATCTCAACTTATTTAATTTTGTTTCAATGGTCTTTTTATAAATCAATGACTCTACGATAGAAACATCATTATCAATAGCCGATAAATCAATATCCGTCAGAAAGATTGGATAATTCGTTGTATCTTTCCTAAACGATAATATCTCATTTCTGAGTTTCTGATAAACCCCTTCTCCATGCTCAGAATAGAGAAAACAAGAATTGGCGGTATAAAGGTCAAATCCGGCTGAAAAAACATGCTTTTGAGTGGCGATGGCTTGAACTTGAGAAAAGTCTAAAAATTGATTGGTATATTTGGGAGCAATTGGCTTGAACCTTTGATTGTCGGTTTGCTCTGAGCCGATCAGCTGATAGTAATTAACGGTTTCTAATAAACCACTATTTAAAAGGCTACGATTTTGGACTTTTTCAAAAAACTGCTGATAGTGATTAACTACTTGGGTAATGTTAATATTTCTATGAGCCTGAAAATAAAGTGAGCCATTGGCTGAGCGTATAATTACTTCAACGATCTGTTTACTCTTACAAGAAACAAAGAAATCCAAGCTCTCACTAAATCTTCTTTTAGTGACTGAAGTGATAAAGGGATTAAGTTCCATGTACTCATCTACAGTAAACTTTATCTTTACTTCAGGTTGATCAGAATAGGTATTTTCACTTAATCCATCATATAGCTTTGGCATCGATTGATAACGAGTATAGGCTACATGATCTTTATACAAGTCTATTATCTGCGGCTTTCCCGAAACCATCATGATGTATCGGTGCGCATAATCCGTTCTTAGGCTGTTGGCTCGAAGGTGGTTTAAGCTTGTTAATAATTTTTCAATTCGCTGAACTATTTGATCACGTTGTACAAGGCCTCTGCAGAATACAGGGAAGCTTCCGTTATTTTCCGCTATCACTTGAGCATAATCTTTATAAAATTCTACCCATGCGAATTCGCCGCTGTAATGGAGGGTAGAGATTTCACCCCAACTGTTAAACAATACCACATCAAAGTGACTGGCTAGATTAATTTTATTATCCGCCCATGATAGACAATCACTTCCTTCCCCTACACGATAAAGATTACTTTCTTTTTCTTCGGCTAGTGGGTCGTTTCTAGTATTAACAAATATACCAATCTTGACAATTTTTGCTTCTGTTTCAAATTGATTAATACCTTCGCAAGAATTGAATTGCTTAATTAGAGACTCGATATCTCTTAACATTTCATTGGCAAGTTTCAGATTCAAATAGTCTGTCGATCCAAAAATATGTAAACGGGTTTTGGAAGAAATGATATTGTTGGCGCACCCCCAAAACAAACACTCAAACAGTGATTCGGCGGTATGCGCTTCGATACTTCTGGCTAATTTTTTACTTTCGATATGTCCGATATATAGTAGCCACTTGTTGTCGGCTTCTCTTTGAATGGTAATGGTCGACTCAAATATATCTTTAGCAATACCATTGTTAAGTATTTCAATCTTTCCACTTCGTCGCTCAAAAGCAGAATAAAGCTTACGTCCTAGGGATAGAAGATCATTTTTAGCAACTCGATTAATCACTCCGTGAACGCGAGAAAAATTGCTCAGAAAATGGTAAGAGTTGGTTAACTCTCGCACTAAATTTTTACGTTCTTCTTTTACCTCTTTAATCGTCCAAAGGTTCCTACCATTTAAGTAATCCAGTTTTGATTGCGTCCACCCCCAATCAAGCGCTAATTGTTTGACTGTTTGATATTGCCAATTATTTTTTCGGTCTTTGTTAAAACTGACTTTAATATTGGCTTTTAAGTAGAATGCCCTGCGGAGAAACTCCAATCGATGAGGATTACTGACTAACGCCTTCTCAGCAAACCTAAGAGTTAGCAAATACGGATCAATGTTTTCTTCATCCGCTCGCCCATCATAAACCAACTGTTTAAATTCCTCGGATAATACGCCGGCGCAGGGAAAAAGTTTGGCATAAACTTCCAAAACGAGTAACTTAACGGAGGACTTATACGGAGACTCAATCGCTTTGTATAGTTGCCAAAGTGCAGCACTAAAATATTCCGGAGCTGGAATACTTTTAACTTCACCAAAGTCAATCCAATCCGCGGGATCGATGTGTTTTTGCAATAATAATCGCTTGGAATAATCTTGGTAAGATTGGTTATTTGGTATGATCCACCACAGTGGCCAACGCCCCGAAATCCACACAGCTGTTCGATAAAACTCATCGAGTAATAAGTAATTTAAAGTATTGCCACAATTGTCTCTTTCAATTTTTTTTGATTTCTTCTCGCTAAACTCATCACTAGTCACTATATAGGAGTTCAATTCGATACCAAACTCTGCAAGCCATAATTTTATACCGGCTGCTTTTTGTAAGAGTTTTTCCTTTAGCTTTACGTCTAATGCCTCATCCAGACAAACCCATAAGTCTATATCACTTGAATTGGACTGTCCTAAAGTCCCCATGCTACCCATTAAGAAAAGTGATGCTATTTTGTATTTTAGGTGAGCTCTTGGTTTGTATTCAAAACTTTGACTAACTGTTTTTGCAATCTGTTTTTCAACATGACTGGGTGTGTAATTTGGGATGCCGCAAGGAGTAAACTTATCAACATAGCCAGGTAACATTGGGTGGTTAACGTGAAAAAGTAGCGGGATCAGTTTTAGCTTATCGGCTTGAACACCACTCAAACTCGACTCCATTCGACTATATCGTCTTTGGCTGAGTCGGATAAAATCTTTCTTAAGGCTAGTGATATTTTTACGGTCTATTTCAGTATCTTTCACTGGGCTTTGTTCACAATAGCTAGTTAATTTAGTGGATTAGGTCTCAGATTCGCTAAAAGCCTGAAACTACGATTACTCTAGATTTTTGGTATATACTTAATTGTAGTATGATTTTTGATTAGATAGGCTATTTCTGCTAGTCAACTGAGTAAATTTAAACACCTAACTTTAGAACGCATAACACAGACTAAATAGAGGTTGGGTGTGTATTTAGAAATTGGGAAAACAGCATGCACATAGATAACAATGAAATTCTGGATTTATCACCGCTAGGAATTTTGTTTGCAGATTCAGAACAGCGCATCAATTGGTGCAATCAACGCTTTTTAGAAGACACCAAACTGAACAAGGAAAATGTGGTTGGACATCTGCTAGCCGCGCTACCTATGGAAGCAATCGATAAGAAAACGCATCTGGTACAACTGTTTGATAAGGAAAGCTCGTCTGCACTTAAGTTTCAATATTGGCGCAAAGAGTCTACTTCCGCCGAAAAGGGAACACTGCATTACTTCGCATTAGATCGAGATGCCACGTCTAAGCCAAGCAAACTGGCAATGGCAAAAATTCCTAAACGTCCAAGCTGGGTTGAATTCCTAGATTATGAAGTCAGTCGTAGTCGGCGTTACGACAACCCCTTATGTGTCCTTAAACTCCATATCATCATCGATCACATCCCTGCGGAACTCGAAGAAGATGATATTAAGCAAGCGATCAAAGATACTCTTCAAGACGAGTTAAGATGGGCTGATATGATAGGCAATACTAGCCGCGGGAGTTTTTTAATGGTACTTCCAGAAACCCCCAATAGTGCTTTGGAACAGTTGAAAGGAAAAATTTCGACCGCTGTTGAGGGGCAATTAAAGGCTTTATCAAGCGAAATCCGTTATCATATTGTATTTGGCAGTGCATACTGGAAGAAACACGATGATAGTAACCGCTTACTTAAGCGTGCTCGAGAAAATCTTGTTATAGAGTTAGAAAAACAGCTCAATACCGATTAAGTGGTCAAAAATCACTCAAGAAAATCCCTCTCAAGCCGATAATAAGTTTATAGGTAATTACCTGTACATTGTTCATATCTAGCTCCAAAGAGGTAAATCCTTGGCTCATTTCTCAGACATTTCACATACCCGAATCGGGCATATGTTAGTCAAAAGGAATTTGCTTTCTGAAGGTCAATTATCCCAAGCCCTTGACTATCAATCGCAGCATAATATTAAGCTAGGCCAAGCGCTGACAGAACTAGATTTTATAAACCCATCTCAAATAGCTAGAATATTGAGAAAACAAAAGTGGATCCGCTTACTGGCTGGCTCGTTAGCGCTCGCGATTCCTCCCAATAGTTTGATAGCGGAGGAGAGGTCAATCGTCTCTAGTGAGTATTCGGTAAAATCTTCAGCTGAGCCTATGAGGCTTAATCTTAGTCAAAAACCTGTCGATAACCTGACCAAAGAGTTTTACTTTACCGGTGACCAAGATCATTTGGTTTCGCTTAATCGCGACTTTGATGATATTGCAAGCATCCAATTTTCACTGTTCAACGCCAAGCAACCTTTGTTTGCGAATCATTATGAGTATCAATTTGAGCCTCAAATATCATTATATTCATCTCAAAGTAGGAGCCACAAAACACCTTATTCCTCAACTAAACGCATCGGACCTGGACTAGATAGACAATCAAATACTAAACCAGTGATCTATATGTTAACTCTTAAAGGCCGCTGCCTATACGAGAACTCAGGTAACCAAACCACTATGTGGAGTCTTGATAGAGCCAAAAAAGGGGTTCAGCGAAAGGCTGAATTGATGTTTTCTATTACTAAACACTTCTAATATAAGCAAATTAGGAATCTAGAATAGACTTCCTGCAGCTTCTGATTATCTCTGCTACAATCGCAAAACCAATAGAATAGCTCAATTAAAAGCTTTAACTTTAGCAAAGGTAACAACGTGAAATTAACCAAAATCGCTTTACTAGCACTTCTATTAAGTGCATGCCAGCCAGCTTCCGATGATTCAGCTAAGACTGAGCCAGATGCTCAATCGACAGCCAAAACAGAGGCAAAACAAGAAGCTCAAACTCATGACCATGAAGGACACTCACATGTCGAGCAAGCTGCGCAGGCAACTTCTGACAATGGCTTGCCTTATGACATCGTTGAATCCGATGAGAGTTGCAGTGAACCGGTCGTTATTGAGTTTTTTGCCTACCAATGTCCACACTGTTATACCTTGGAAGAGCACGCTAAAAAATGGAAAGATAAGAACGCCGGTAAGGTGAAATTTGTAGCAATTCCTACGCATCTTGGAAATCAGCAATTTGGAGCTTTTTTAATCGTTCATCAAGCTGCTGAAGTACTAGGCATTTTAGACAAAGCGATGCCTAAAATGTTTAGCCGTCTGCACGAAGAACAAAAAGCATTTGGTTCAGAAGATGAAGCCGCTGACTTCTTAGCCACTTTAGGAGTGTCTAAAGATGAAGCGCTAACAGCCCTTCAGGATCAGGAAAATGCTAAGAACGCACTAGATGATAATTTCAGGTTGCTGGCCAAATATAAAATAGCTGGTGTTCCAACTATATTAGTTAACCATCGCTATAAATTTGACGTTACCAAAGCAGGCGGCTACGACAAAGTTTTCGAAGTGGTTGATCAAACTTTAGCCATGCCTTCAAATTGCTCAGAGAAATAAATGACCAATATTAGCTGGGATGAGTTTGAGAAGGTTGAACTGCGAGTAGGTACCATCGTTCAAGCCGAAGAATTTCCTGAAGCGAGACGCCCGGCTTACATTTTACATATTGATTTTGGTGCTGAACTGGGAATAAAAAAGTCCAGCGCTCAGATCACAAATCACTATCAATCCGAGGAGCTCGTTGGAAAGCAAGTGATTGCTGTGGTCAACTTTCCAGACAAACAAATTGGGCCGATTATGTCACAGTGTCTGATCACTGGCTTCTATGATAAAAATGGTGAGGTAGTATTGGCGGTTCCTGATAAACCGATAGATAACGGTGCAAAATTGGGTTAATGGCTATTCACCATTTGGAGTTACTCTGCTTTCTTATCTTCGATGGTTTGTTTTAATTTTGATAATTGATCTAGTTGGATAAAGGTCAAAATTTTCTTATTAGCGATTTGATTGTTAGCCATTTCAATAATTTCTTCTAACGGCATTTCCTTGATTTTTTCTTTAAGTTCTAGCTCTCGGTAAGAGTCTTGCAATTTCGCTTGGCGTTCACGCTCTGCCTCTTTTGCCTTTATTTCAGCTAACTCATTCTGTTCTTGAAGTTTTATCTCTGAAGCTTCTTTTTCGGCGATAGCTCGCTTTTTTTCTTCAATAATAGCGAGCCGTTTTTCTTTAATCTTAACGCTTTCCATCATTTTAGCTTTAGCGACATCTGCCGCTTTTTCAGCTTCAATTCGCGCTAATTCAACCGAATGTTTCTGTTTATCGGCTTCAACTCTCTCTCTTTCAATCGACTGTTGTTCAACGATTTTTTGCTGGAGATCTTGATACATATCTTTAACCCTCTGTTGAATCGCCTCTAGCTGATATCTTTGATGGAATTCATCGGATTGACCTATAAATTTTAGCTCATTCATCGCTTGTTGGAGTAACTTGATACTAAACTGTTTGTTATCTTCAAGTTCCTTTTCAAACTTAAGCAGCTTATTGTGAGCATCCGTATACCAAAACACATGACCTAAATCGTCTTCGGGGACTATAAAGTCACTAAAAACTCTTTCCATGGCTAAAAGGTTAGCATCATCTTTGTCCAATTCTACGCGTAAGTCGCCTAGCGCTATTTCAAATTCGTCTTTTTGTTGGTGGGTTTTTAACCACCATGAAAAGCCTGAGATACCGAAGCGGTTGACACATTCTATCAAATACGCAAACTTTCGCTTCCCATCATTAAAAATGACAGCAGCTTGTTGCTTTATTTTTTCGAAGTCGACTTTGTCACTCACAATGATTTATCGTTATTTAAGCGTTTGATTTAACTATTATTTTAATTAGTATAACTCAAATATTGAGTATTTATGCTAATTTTTAGATTAGGAATTTAATTATCCCATCACCCGATCTAAAAATATCAACTTTAAGTTAACAAACTCATTTTTTAAGTTGGTTTTCATCTGTATTTTAAGGAAAAGCGGCAATAATACTTAGTGTATATTAGGAATTTTATATATATAGTAACCGTTATTAGGGAATCAATCTGCTTGAATAAAACCATTTAGAAGGAAAATAAAATGATAAAAACCTCTCCAAAACTCACAATCGGCATTGTACTCGCTGTCGCGTTACTCGCTATACTTGTCATGGCATTTGGAATAAATAATGCCGGTCATAGAACTGTAGTCCAATATCCAACAGGGACTCTATACGTAAAATTCTCTCCTGGAATTTATCCGCAGTGGTTTGGTACTGCAGAGGTATATAACGATGTAATTACATTCGATTACGATAAATCCTCGGCCGAAGTAGACTCTTCGATTGATCAAGTTGGTATATCAGTGAGATATCAAGATGGGGGTACAGGTACCGTCTACGGAAAAGCACGGTTTTCACTTCCCAGCGATGAAGAAACCATGCTTCACTTACATAAAGCATTTCGCTCAAATAGAGGTGTATCTCAAAAGTTAATAAAATCAGTCACCGAAGAAGGAATGAATCTAACTGCAGGCTTGATGAGTTCAGAAGAAGCGTATGCTGAGAAAAGAAGTATTTTCACACAGTGGTCTAGCCAACAAATATCTAAAGGTAAATTTCAAACCAAATTAGAGAAAATAGATACGGTAGACGAAAGTACTGGAAAAACAGTCACTAAGAATATTCCAGTAATAAGTTTTGGGGCCGATGGGTTACCGATTCATCTATTCAGCGATTTAGCTGACTATGGGATTACTGTTAATGGTTTCCAGATTACTGATTGGGATTTTGAGCCTAAAACACTTCAACAAATTGCGACAAAGCGAGAAGCAACAATGGCAATAATCACTGCAAAGGCGAACGCTGAAAGAGCAAAACAAGATGCGATTACTTCAGAGGAGCAAGGTAAAGCCAATGTAATGATGGCAAAATATGAAAAGGAAGTTGTTAAAGAAAAAGCCATTGTCGACGCACAACGAGAAAAAGAAGTCGCCGTCATATCCGCTCAAAAAAGTGTTGAAGTTGCAAGACAGCATAAGCTAGAGGCGGAACAAAAAAAGTTAGCTGCTGCAGAATATAAGCAAGAACAAATACTTCGTGGGGAAGGGGACGGCGCGTACAAAAGAATTGTCATGGAAGCCGACGGTGCTCTGGCTCAAAAGCTAGCAACCTATGAGCGAGTTATGGAACGTTTCGCTTCCGCAATTGAAAAACAAAAATGGGTACCAGAAGTACAGATGGGAGAGTCGGGCAATGGAGGAAGTAATGCAATGACCCTCATCGAGATGATGAGCGTCAAAGCTGCGAAAGATTTAGCCCTTGATATGGAAGTTAAGAAATCGAATTAAGTTAATGTATATGGGTACTTTTCTGTGATCAAACGAAGAATTGTCGTTTTTTGTTTCATTTTTTGGCCAACAGCAATTTTGGCGGAGACTATCGAACCATTCACTAGTGATGGTTGCTCCTCATTTCCAGATGGCACTCTGGCCCAAAAAAACCTTTGGCTTAAGTGCTGTGTTGAGCACGACAAATCCTATTGGCAAGGTGGGACAAAACAACAAAGACTAGATGCGGACATTCAACTTAAACAATGCGTGGAATCCGTTGGAAAACCTCGGATCGCTGAGTTAATGCTAGCGGGGGTGAGGGTAGGTGGTTCCCCTTACTGGCCCACTAAGTTTCGCTGGGGATATGGCTGGGATTATCCCAAAGGATATGCTGAATTATCAAACCAAGAAAAAGAGCAAGCCTCTAAAGCTTGGCAAAATTATCTGAAGTCTCTTACTAATAATTCCAAGGAATAAAAAAACCCAGCCGAAGCTGGGTTTTTTCTAGACTAACGTCTTCTTAGAAACGGTAAGTCGCTTTACCGTAAACAAATCGACCATTAAATCCAAATGGTGATGTGGTTGGGTACTTAGCACCCCATCCTAGCTGGTGAGGGTTTTCATCTGGATACTCATCAAACAAGTTGTTAGAGCCCAGTGAAAGCGTTAAGC